>Ga0222718_10000580_pt1 | contig 37445 bp, 53 predicted proteins | sample C33_27DmetaG_FD_165045 | JGI IMG/M metagenome (GOLD analysis project Ga0222718, IMG submission 165045) | Estuarine water microbial communities from San Francisco Bay, California, United States - C33_27D | ecosystem: Environmental > Aquatic > Marine > Unclassified | place: USA: California...
AACTACCGCTGACGCTATTGGCTCAATAACATCTTTTGACAGTGATGGTTTTACGCATACTAGCGGCTCCATAGGCACTAATGCTAGTGGTGATAGCATTGTCGCTTGGAACTGGAAAGCTGGCGGCACAGCAGTCAGCAACACTGATGGCAGTATTACGTCAAGCGTATCGGCTGCACCCGATGCTGGGTTTAGTATAGTTAGCTATACTGGCACAGGCGCTAACGCCACTGTGGGTCACGGTCTGACACAAAAACCTGAATGGCTTGTAACCAAATCAAGGGACAGTTCGTTAAATTGGAGTTTTCTGCAAATTAACGATATGACCACAGATAAAGTAATGGCTTTACAAGCAACTAATGCTGAGTTCAGCAGTGCAGGTTCATTTATTGAAAGCGATTTTACTGCGACAACTTTTGGCGTAGGCACTGAAACACCAACCAACAAAAGTGGCGATGATTTTATAGCCTACTGTTTCCACAGCGTTGAAGGCTACAGCAAGGTCGGCAGTATGGAATTAAACAATAACGCCGATGGCACATTTGTCTATTTAGGCTTTCGCCCCGCACTCGTCATCGCCAAGCGCATTGATGGCACGGGTGATTGGAACATATTTGACAGCACCAGAGATGCTTTCAACGATGGCGACTTAGATTTATTGCAAGCGAATACAACAACTGCTGAAAGTGCATTTGCAGCGTCACCGATTGATTTATTATCAAACGGCTTCAAGCTGAGGCATACAAGCGCAAACGGTTATGTAAATGCTGCGTCAGATACGGCAATCTACCTTGCCTTTGCCGAACAGCCATTCAAATACGCCAACGCCAGATAGGAGATAACCAATGGCATACAAATATAATGGTAAAGTCATCCGCGCTGGTCGGGCGTGGGCAGACGATAACGGACTACAGCACCCAGCAAACTGGATGAAGATGTCAGACAGCCGCAAGACCGAGATCGGTCTGGTGTATGAGGCTGACCCGGCAGTCGCCAGCTTCGACAATCGCTTTTACTGGGCTGCTGGCATCGAGCGCGCTCTTGACGATGTCAACGAGACCAACGAGGACGGCACACCTATGGTGGACATAGACGGCAACCAAGTCGTCACAAAGGGCTTGAAAAGCAACGCAATTGCGCAGACCAAAGTGACTGCGGCTGGCTTGCTTGCGCCTACCGATTGGATGGTCGTGCGGTCTGCTGAGAATGGCACCGACATCCCTGCCGACACGCTCGCCTATCGTGCCAACGTCAGGGCGGCCTCAGAGCGCATTGAGACGGCAATCAGCGGTGCAACTACCCACGCGGCGTTTATGGCGCTGTATGACGTGCCTATGGTCGATGACGAGCCATCTGGCAACGCACCGATTAACGACTGGCCTAATGCTTAGTCACGATGGAGCCAATCACGACAGCTATCGCCGCAGTGACTGCGGCGTCAAACGCTATTGGCTTTATAAAATCACGCATTAATGATGTGCAATCGGTCGCTGAAATCGGCGATCAGATCTCGACGCTTTTCTCAGCGCAAAAGAAACTCAACGAAGAACGCAACAAGCAGGCAGGGGTGGGTGACATCAGCATCCGATCCAGCATCGATGTTGTGCTTGAGTCGAAGCGTCTCAATGAAGAAATGCAACAGATCGCCACAATGATCAACATGCGGTGGCCTAAAGCAGCCAATCAAAAATCCACATGGCAAGAAATCCTTGACCATCATAATCAGGCATTGCGTGACCAAAAAGAGGCGATCAGGAAAGCGCAAATTGAAGCGCGTCGAAAACAGCACGAAATGGAAACGGCGATCAAAACGGCGTTATCAATCGCCTTTGCGATTGCAGTCGGAGTCGGGCTGATCGTTTTCTTGGTATCTTTCGCAGTGAGATAAAAAATGAGCGTTGAAAGAGAAATTGGTGAAATGTCGAGCCGGTTGCGCACATTGGAGCGCGAGATGGCAGAAACGCGAGAGACATTAAAAGAACTGCACGAGCTTGCATTGCAGGCAAAGGGCGGCTGGAAAACGCTGATGCTGGTAGCTGGCTTTGCTGGGCTGATCGGTGCGCTTGGCGCAAAGGTCGCTATGGTCATCGGGTTTTTGCCTAAATAAAATGAGCGCGATAACCACCGGACGCATCGGCGAATATATCGCCGCAGCCGTCTGTGAGTTACATGGCTGGAAAACTGTCATCTGCCCCATCGCTGGGTTTGATATGATCGTGACCAGAGGCTCCAAAATATACAGATGCCAGGTCAAAGCCTCATCATTTCATGAGCCGGATGGCAGTCGCTACAAAGAAGGCAAATTGCAGTGGCATTTTGGCATCGGCGGCGACAAACATTTCCCCACAATAGATGACTATGACTTTGCGGCCTGCGTTAGCATCCCCCACCGCCGTTGTCATTTTATCCCAATCGAAAACATCAAGACGATCACAATGTCTCGTTCCGGGACGATTTTTCACGACATGAATATTGAAAGCACAACTTTCAATGAAACAATGGAGATTTTGAATGAGCGCACTTCCTAATCGGCGGCCTTGCATTTCGCAAGATATTGGAGAGGGCATGGTCGTAACGGTTAGCTATCACCCGCAGACAAGTGAGGCGGTTGAGGTGTTCTTAACAGGGCGTGGGCATAAGGCAAGTGACAGCCCGATGACTGACGCACTTTATGAGCTTGGGGTGAAGGCCAGCAAACTGATGCAGAGGGATTTTGAAGATGACGAAGTTGCTTGAACTTATCAAACATCATGAGGGCGTTGTCAAACACGCCTATCAGGACTCGATGTCATACTGGACTATCGGCTGCGGTCGCCTGATCGATGAGCGCAAAAACGGTGGCCTGTCAGATGATGAGATTGATTATTTGTTAGCCAACGATGTGCAGCGATGTGAGGCGGAGGCGGTCACCTACCCCTTCTATGCAAAAATGGATGAGGCGCGTAAGGCTGTCATCATTTCGATGCTTTTTAATTTGGGGAAGCCCAACTTTGACAAGTTTCAAAACATGCAGGCAGCGCTGTTGGTCGGCGACTACAATCTGGCGGCAAACGAAATGTTGAACTCGTTGTGGGCGCAACAGGTCGGGCATCGTGCAAACGAGCTTTCAAAGATGATGCGGACAGGGGTCTGGAAATGAGTGTCGAGAGCGTTGCGCGTAAAATGCTGGAGCTTCGCATCTTGCCGCGATTTATGATGGTCACGATGACGCTGGTTTACATCCGGTGCATTGAGTGGGCGTTGGCGATGCCAGACTTGTCTACGCAGCAGGCCAGCCTCATCAGCGTCGTCACCGGTGCCATGACCGGATCGCTGGCTGTATGGCTTCAGAGCGAGAAACCGCAATGATCCAGCTTCTTGGTGTTGTGGGGAGCCTTGCTCAGACTTTTCTTGAGGGTAAGGTCGAAAAAGAAAAGGCCAAGTCAGAGATCATGAAAACTGCTGCCCAGCACGACAGCAAATGGGAACTGATCATGGCAGAGTCCACGAAGGGATCTTGGAAAGATGAGATCATCACAGTGGCGGTTTTGACGCCTTGTGTTTTGTCATTCATTCCGGGCATGGAGCATGTCGTCAAAGAGGGGTTTGAGCGGCTGAACGAGTTGCCGGATTGGTATCAGAACATTTTATACGTCACAATTTTGGCTGGGCTGGGGTTGAAAGGACTCGATAAATTTAGGCGCAAATAGCGACTCGAGTCGCAAATTTCCACATAGTTTCCACACGTCGTCAGGCTCACGGGGGGATGTCTACACTGTTTCCACACGTCGAGTCGACCCGCAGAAAACCGCCAGTTTTCTTAGGCTCATAACCTGAAGGTCGCAGGTTCAAATCCTGCCCCCGCAACCAAAAAGTCAAACAAAACAGATATTTACCAGGTCGTAACTCTTCGGAGTTGCGGCCTTTTTTTGTGTTTTATACCCTCCTTAGTGTCCACATTCTGTCCACACACCGTCAGGCTCAACCAACAATATGCGCATATTATGGTTGCATATAAGTAAATTATGAGCATACTGGTCATATAAAGAGTGATCAAAAGGAGGATCAAAATGAGAAAATTAAGCCCATTAGTGAAATCAAGAAGGGTCGCTGAAAAATTAAACAAGCGGGTCTATCTTAAGCCAGAAGAACAGCAAGCCGCATTTGATGCGATGCAGGACGTTTATATTCGTCTTAAAAACCGCATCACAATGGGCAGCCTAAGAGACACCAACACTGATTGGGATAAAATCCCAAATAGCTATTTGGATGTTGGCGAGGAGTTCCGCCCTATTTTTGAGGCCAACAAATATTGGACTGGAGACTTTGAGTGGATTTTAGAGTTGCAAGAAATGCACAGAAATATCGCATCAAAAAAACCTAGAACAGGGGCGCTGTCATGATGATCAATTTTACAGCCCAAGATGGCTACGATTTAGCGCACACGGTTTGCGGCGGGTTTGAAACAGACGCTGATGTCTTGAATGGCAAGCCTATGACAGATACGACAATCCACCCAGAACATTGGACGTTCATGTATTTCGACAACCGCCTAGAGGGGCTGATGGCTTACAAAGCCTTCGCGGAGATCGAACCGCTGACCACATATTTGCACGACGAACATTGCTGGAGCATAGAAGGTGATGACAAAGAGCATTGGGAGTGGGATTGGATCGTGGCGGTTCCGATCAATATGGAAACGGTCACCCAGCGTTATCGGGAGGCCGCATAATGGAAACCATCAAAGTAAATGATGTGGAGATCACCCTCGACAAAGAGGGTGACTTCAAAACCACGTTTGTGAAGCGACCAAACTATCCCGATCAGGAGCGAGGTATCATTTGGTACTTTGATCTGGCTGGCAAGCGCAAGCGAGTCTACTGCGATCCAACGCCCACCGCGTGGCACAAGCGCTGGATGAAACTGCGCGATGAACTTGCGGCTGGCATTCACAACGCAAACAAAGCAAACCTGGCAACGGTTGCGATGGACGCCTTACGGTATCGTGAGGGGTTTGTTGGCAAGCCGCAGGGCATCCGGCCTCAAAGCCATGAGAACGATGTGCGCCATTTGAAGCGCCACGTTTTGCCGGTGCTTGGCGACAAGCAGATCCATAAAGTAACGGTGGGCGACATCAACATGTTCATCGACAAGCTGATGCTGGATGGCAAAGCACCAAAGACCCAGCGCAGCATTATCCATTCGCTGAACATGGTCTACAAATATGCAATCGACAAAGGCATCGTATTCTCCAACCCATGCGCAAGGGAAAGCCGCCGCAACATCAAAGGCGGGATTGGGAGCCGGGACGGTTACACAGCCGACGAGGTTCGCCACATATTGGCTCTGGACATGCCAAGCTATAGCAAGGCGCTGTTCAGCTTCGCCGCCCTCACAGGCCTCGCAGCAAACGAGTTGCAGGGTTTGCTTTGGGATAGCTTGGACATAAAATCGGGGAGCGTCACTGTTCGCCGCACAGGTTATCGTGGGGCGCTGCAAGAGACCAAGACGGAGTTTCGGGTGCGCACAATACCACTGCCGCCTGGCCTTATCGCGCTGATGCGGGAATGGCACCTTCAATGCCCTTCACAGACATATGTTTTCCCATCCGCAACAAACGTCATGGCAGATCAAAAGCATTGGGCTGGGCTGCTGAAAACCATCTGCAAACACGCAAAGGTCGACTTCAAAGGCATCGGGGGTTTCCGCAAGTTCTATCACACGCAGATGGAGTTGGATGGCGTCCCGGCATCGATCCGAAAGTATCGGATGGGTCACTCAAAGAAGAGCAACATCGCCGAACAGCATTATACGGTCACTGATCTGAAGCTGGCTCAGAGTGCTGATGACATTCAGCGGATTGCGGGGCGGGTGCTTTCATAACGGTGGCATGCCGCCCATGATGGCACCATGAAAGGTCGTTGACCAATTCCCAGCCGTTGCGCTGATACTCTTCAACTTGCGCATGGATGACGTAACGAAGGGTTATTTTATCCGCCACACGCGCCATCCGCAAAATGGGTGCTTTTTAACTTTTGCTGCACCTTGCCCATAAAAATATCTGATTGAGCATTGCACCTGATATGCGCTCTTGCTCGTTGGGAACATTGCGGACTCGCCCACCTTCATTTTTTGAGCAAGCAGACCACTCCATGATATTTTTCTGCCATACCCTTCATATGTTATAGAGTCCTCAACCCAGACAAATCTTCCCATGACAATTCTCCCTTTGCCATTTTGTCATGCAGCCGCCACCGTTTATCAAAACAATCAAGACTGCATAAAAGCTCTTTTTTTCCATTGATGACCCACCCGTCATCCGTGTAAAAACATTGCACCCCGCACTGCACACAATTCGCGGCGCGTTGGTCACGTTTCCTCTTTGCCACCAGCCGTCGCCGATCTGCGCAAAAACTCCATGCCTTTTTCAAACATTTGTTTCTGCGTCATTTGCATTTGCGCTTGGTTTGTGCCGATGACGATCAGACACCCCTCGTCGTTGGGAATAACGAGCAAGGGGTGGTCTGGGCGTTCTGCAATGCTAGAAAGGGATCTCATCGTCCATTGCCGCTGCTGGCTGTGATGGCTGTGCTGCCGCGACAGGAGCGTCCTTTTGCGGTGCCTCTTTCAATCGACCGGCGATCCACTGGTCGTTTTTGCGGTATCCATTCAAATAGTAGGTCACGCCGTTAATCACGACCTTCCCATTCCAATCTGAATGCCAGTCCTCAGTCTTATTTGACGCATTGTCATTTAGTGAAAAGGTCAACTCATCGACCCCATATTTTACTCTCGCTTGTTCAGCCATGTTTGATCTCCTCTGCTTTGGCTTTCATAAACTCGTGTTGTTTGTCAGAAAATATTTTGACCATGTCTGCGCTGGATGGTTTCAGGCGATTAAATAACATCGTCACGCCCTCGACCGTTTTCGCTTTGGTTACATATTGTCGGACAACATCAACCGCCGCGTCATGCGATGCGGCTCCCTGCACCTTTGCCATAAAGGCCTCTAATGCCTTTTGCTGCGGGGTTAAATCTTGGTCGGTCGTGCGCTTGATATTGGGCGCAAATGAGGCGGGTGACTCTTGAGGCAGGGAGGAGCCGCCGGAGTCACCCTGACCAGAAACCGGTGATGGAGTGACACCACCTCTTTGTTCTGGCTTTATCTCGTCATTATAAAGGCCGTTGTCCTCGCCATCATTATCGCTGTCCTCGACGCCTTTTTCTGTGCCAAAGATGGATGCCAGTGCATATCGCTTCGCATATGTGATCGCGCCGCCGATCTTTTGATTGTTGGTGAAATCATCCACAATGACAGGGTATCGGCTCTCAATCTTTTCTCCGCTTTCATGCATCACAATTGTGCGCACAAATATATGTTGCGCATCGAAGTCCACCGGCTGCGAGAACGTCAGGCCATATTTAGCGGCCTCTTTGACATTGTTTATCACTGCACCGATAGACGCATACTGCGACCGGTTCCCTTTTTTATCCGCCTCAAAACCAGCAGTGGCTTTGTGGAAACGGATCATTGCCTTTGCAAGCTCACTCATTTCATCACCTCAATGCGCTTTGATTTATTCTTTGCAACCTTCACCTGAATGCCGTGACCAAACGCAACGCTGGCATTTTTCGGCACAAGTTTTTTGATTTCTGTCTCAGCCTTCTTGCAGGCATCCATCGCCCCGACAGTCTGCGACCAGACCTCTGCCCATTGCTTCCAACGAGGATCTGCCTGCGTCTGACTCATATCGACAGGTATTGTTTCGTCATGCGGCACCGGTGCCTCGCTCGCCACGATCTCATGCGGCGGCACACCCAAATCGACACAGCCCATGAAGTAGGTCGCAAGGCCGATCAATTCTGCCTGATAATTCGGGTCAATTTCGACTTCATGCAGTGTTGGCTCATTGCCTGCCCGGATAATACTTAGCAAGCCATATGCACACTTTTTACCGGTGTATTCTTCCAGCAAATATGCGTTCCAATGGAGTTGTGGGCTATATTGTCTGCAGAGGCGCGGGACGACGTCCTTCCACTCCTCATCGGCTTTCGGGCGACCCATCGTGTATTTCGCATCGATCACGGCCTGCTTGCCGCGATATTTGTTGACTGAGCCGTCGAGGGTGCAGCGCATGATCGGGTGCTTTTTGCCCTTTATCACAAGCTGCCGGTTGATGATCTCCAGTTTGTTTTTAAGCTGGCACCACTCCAGATTTAACTCCTCAGTGATATGCCCCATAAGGACAGGCCAGACCGTTGACAGATCGTCTGACTCGATCTCGCCTCGCTTCCTCAAATAAAGATTATTGATTTTTTCAGCGTCGCCAGATGCCAGGACGTTTATGTCAGAGCCACCGACAGTTCCAAATCGCTCTGCAAGCGACTTTGTATCCATCTGAAACTTAGCAAAAAAGGGGTAATCCATACCCCCCTTTTACCATTGCGCATAATCAGATGTCAAATAATATGCGCATAATATTTCTATAAGGCATAATTAACTGACACTACTGGTTCGACTTTGCATTGTGCCTCATCAAAGGTCAGTTCATCGTCACCAAGCCTCACAAATACTTTGTCAGACTTTTTGCCAGCGAACTCACAAAGCAGCCCACGTTCTTGATCGTTTGCAGCATAACGCACAACCACTAAGCCGCCCTCACGAGGCGTCAAGTCTGGGTTTATAAAGGCCATGTCGCCGTTGTTTATTTGAGGCTGAAGGTGATCACCAAAGCAAAAACAAGCGTAAGCATCACCGTTTGAGCAGCTTGATGGGCGGTCAACTTTACTCATCATTTGTTGTGTAAAATCGAAGCCTCTGCCAGATGGCAGCGGGAAACCGAACACTGGTAGTGTCGGTGATAATGCAGGCCTATCGACCTCATTTCCGTTTGAAGTCTCAACAATATCGGACTCTGATATTTTAAGAAACTCTGCGATTTTGACTTTGTGAGGGTATATTTTGCGCTTGCCGCCCTCAATCCGGCTGTACTCAGCTTGCCCTATGTTTAGGGCTTTTGATAACTCGACTTGAGTTACATTACGCTCTGAACGCAAAGCGCGTAAATTGTTGCGGTACATCGTCTGACTCCAACTCTGGGGGAGAATTGACACCCTTTGACCCAATTTTTCTGGGGAGCATCACGGAATATTCTACCTGCCCGTCAAAAGGCGGGGCGTTGACAAGATTAACCCACTGGTGGTTGCCCAGTGGCGTATTTGTTTGGTTAAAGTTCATAGCACAATCCTTTCTATTTTTTTACTGTGAGTTATTTACTGTAAGTAAATATGTGAATAACGCAAGTTATAAGAATATAGGACACATATCTTGACAGACAGTTCAGAGCTATTATTATGCCTACTACGCATAATATGCACATATATAGTGGTGGGTCATGAAATTAAGCCAATATCTAGTGTTGAATAAAATCAGTCAAAAACGCTTTGCGGCTGATCTTGGTGTCTGCCAAGCCACCATTCACAAATATTTATATGAGAAGTCAGTGCCATCTGGAAAACGCATGATGCAGATCCATGTGATGACTGAAGGCGATGTGACGCTGGTTGATTGGATAGACCATTTTGGAGATCACGATGGGAAAAGCGTCGAGAGATAAGGGCGGTCGCTTTGAGCGAGAGCTCGTAAACACCGCGAAGGCTCATGGCCTTGAGGCATATCGGGTGCCTTTATCTGGCGCGGCTGCTGGCTTCAAAAACGATCTGATCATTAAGCAAGGGCGGACGACTTGGGAAGTTGAGGCAAAAAAGCGCGCTTCCGGTTTCAAATTTATCTACGACAACATTGAAGGCGCAGATGTATTGGTCATCGGTGTTGACCGGCAAAAGCCACTTGCAGTCATCGATTACGAAGATTTCTGCGATTTGATCGGCGGAAAGCTATGAGGAGCGCTTGGCACCACCTCCGCAGGCACCACTCTGAGCAAGACATGATTGCGCTTTTTAGCCATGTCGGTGATGGGGTTGTAACAACCGGCATCAACCGCATTGCAGATTGGTGCGGCATTACGAGAGACAGCGTTAGGCGCTGGAGTGAGTTTTTCGGACGCATTCCTGACAAATGGTATGAAACGGTGCAGCAATGTTCGGTCGAGTATACCGGTGTGCGCTTTGACATTGAGTTCATGGAAACCGGTGCGATGAGCCGCAGTTGCCTGCGATGCAGCCGCAAATTTATGAGCGCCGGTATTGGCAACAGGATCTGTGACCATTGCAAAGGGAGTGAAGAGTGGCAGCAACTCATCAACAGCCCCGAATGATTGAGGTGCGCTTGAGAGATTACGAGGTGTTGCAGGCCGCGATGACCGGCATGCTGCGGCAAGTGTCGGCGATCAAACGCAAGTCTGTGAGTAAGATAAACGGTCGTGAGTGGCAGGCGCACATTGAAGGTGCTTGCGGCGAAGTCGCGGTGGCGAAGGTCATGGGGCGCTATTGGGGCGGCGGCATCAACACCTATAAATCGGGCGGTGACATTGACAGCACCGGCTGGGAAGTCAGGACGCGCAGTAGTCATGATTATGACCTAATCGTGCGCGATGATGATGATGATGAAAGGGTTTTTATTTTAGTGACCGGACACGCACCAGACTATCGGGTGCATGGATGGATTAGGGCTGCTGATGCGAAGCGGCAAGAGTGGCAAAAGGATTACGGCGGACATGGCCTCGCATATTTTGTGCCGCACCAAGCATTGAGTGAAATGGGAGAACTGCGATGAGTATAAAAGCCGTGACGTGGGCGTTTGAGCAAAAGCTCAATGATAGCGTTGCCAAGTTGGTGTTGATTGGTATTGCCGATAGATACAACACAGAGTTTGGATACGCTTACCCTGCCATCAAGTGGCTTGCACAGGTTGCCGATTGTTCGGAGCGGACAGTGCAGCGAAAGATACAATTTTTGCAAGAGATCGGGATGGTCAGCGTCCTTCAAACGCACTCAAAAGACCCTAAAACGAGAGGCACAAATAAATACAATTTGCCGCCGCTAGAGGGGGTGACACTGTGTCAGGGGGTGACAAAATCGGGGGGTGGGGGTGACACCCAAGATGACGCCGGGTTGGTGACACCTATAAGTCACCCTAACAATAGAACGATATTAAACTATAATAATACCATCAAAATGTTCGATTTGTTTTGGGAAGCCTCTCCGAAAAAGGTGGGCAAACAGCATGCGTTTAAAGCGTGGAAAAAAGCTGCAAAAGATACAGATCCAGATGTGCTTATCAGCGGGATGAAAGCCTACGCAGATATGGTCAAACGCAAGGGCGTTGAACCGCAATATATCAAGCATCCGCAGACTTGGCTCAATGGGGGTTGCTGGGATGATGTCGAAGATGCACCGGTTGAGTCGCGTGAGAACTTCGGTGTGTCGCAGAGATGGATGCCGAAAACAGAGGAAGAGTTCAAAGCAAAGTTTGATGTGATGCCGGACTGGTATCGCAAGAACAGACCGGACGTTATCAGCGTGGCAATAGAGGCGGGGTGGCTTGATGGATAAACCTGATGTGATATTGCCAACACCTGAGTTTCTCGCAAAGCACTCTGTCGAAGAGGTGGAGACGCGTCAGGCTGGCAAAAAACGTATCAGAGTCACAGATCAGCTTTGGATTGATTATTATCTGAAGCACAAGCATATCAGCTCGCACCAGCATGCGGCTGCGGAGCATCTGCTGCGAATATATCGGGCAGCAGGCCGGGTGCAGCGGATGACCGGCAAGATGGAGTGGACTCCGCCCAGCAGCAACACAAACATGACAGAACATGCGTCTGATAGCTTTGCGGCGTTTTGCAAGATAGCTCGCCGCATGGGGCGGGAGAGCTTCGGCTGCGTTGAGGATGTCGTGCTGCACGATATGTCCGCAGCAGAGTGGGCGAGAAAAAATGGGCGCAACCCAAAGGCCGCACCCGAAATATTGAGGATCTGTTTAGATGATCTGGAGTATGCGTTTAAGCATCTGAATGATCGGTAAACCGCTTTTCAGAGCGGTCTATCACGTTCTGTTCTTCTTTTTTAATAATTTGTTTCATCTGCTTTTGAATATTTCTAGCCAAACCAAACTGCGTCCCGCCGTTAAAGAAATGCCGCACGATGTCTTTTTGATCTAACTTGTCCAAAAATGGCTCATCCTGGTGGCATTCATCAATTGCTAAAACGCCTTCAATCCATTTCTCTGATAATATGTCTGGGTATTTGTGCCACTCATTGTCGTGGCATTCTTTGATGAGTTTTTTGACCTTTGCGTAAAACGTCTGCCAGCGCTCTGTCTCAACGTCTTCATCGCCGTCATACCATGCAAATGCATGTGTCATGATGATTGTGCGGTCGATGGATTTAAGCCAGTTCTTCTGCTCTTCGCCGTCAAAGCGGTCGATGATTTTTTGTCTTTGCTCAAAGCGACCCATCAAATCTGACAACATTTCACCTTCTTTGATCATACTCTACCTCCTCGTCCTCTGTTAATCTTCGATAGCCTTTATATTCACACTCCCAACAGCCAACGAGATCACCGCCTTTTGCAAGGCAATGATCGCACTCTGCTTTCGGCTGGAAGCCCAACTCAGGCCACTCAAGAACCTCAATGATGCTCATGTCATCATGGCAAAGAAAAAGACGCAGACGACTGACCATGTGCCAAAGAAGGCAAGGGTCGCAATCAACTCTCTGAGATATATCCACATAATTCCCTCCATAGCTGTGAATATGCCCATATTATGCCTATTAGGTATATTATGCAACTAATATGCGCATACTATTGCAAGTGGGGGCGGATTATGTTATTGATTGGTCATAATAGAATTTTTCCCCATAAATCATGAGATAACTCAATGCGAGACCTCGATGTTCGCTGGCAAAGCGTGACTGACCTCACGCCTTATGCCAGAAACAGCCGCACACACAGTGATGAGCAAGTGGCACAGGTTGCTGCCAGCATCAAAGAGTTCGGCTGGACAAATCCGATCCTGATCGATGAAAACAACGGCATTATTGCCGGGCATGGGCGCTTACAGGCCGCACAACGCTTGGGCGAGTCCAACGTGCCAACAATCGTTTTGACAGGGCTTACAGACGCTCAGAAACGCGCTTATGTGATCGCTGATAACAAGCTGGCTCTCAATGCTGGCTGGGATAACGATATGCTGGCGGTCGAGATTGCTGATTTGATCGAGGAAGGCTTTGACCTTGACCTCACTGGTTTTGATGGGGATGAAATCGACAAGCTGCTCGCCGATGGCAAAAAGATCGATGGCTTGACCGACGACGATGATGTGCCGGATGTGCAAGACGAGACTGTCTCAAAGCTGGGTGATGTTTGGTCGCTTGGCAGGCACACACTGGTTTGCGGTGACAGCTGCAGCACAGAGGTGCTTGATAAGCTGATGGCGGGTCGGAAGGCAGATATGGTTTTCACCGATCCGCCATGGAACGTTAATTACGGTGCGGTCGATAAGGGAAACGCGCAGGGGTATAAACCACGCACGATCCTGAACGACCATATGCAGGCTGATGACTGGCAACAGTTCTGCAACGACATCGCCAACAGCCTGTATATCTGCACAAAGGCTGGCGCACCGATTTATGTCGTGATGTCAGCGCAAGAATGGCCTGTCATACACGGCTCGCTCAACGCCGCAGGCTTTCACTGGTCAAGCACAATCATATGGGCAAAGGACTCGCTGGTTCTCAGCCGCAAAGACTATCACACGCAGTATGAGCCGATCTGGTATGGCTGGAACAGTTCAGCCGCACGACTGGTTGAACTGGAGGATCGCAAGCAGTCAGACGTTTGGTCAATGGAAAGGCCAAAGCGGTCAGATCTGCATCCGACTACAAAGCCAATCGAACTGGTTGAAAGAGCAATCAACAACAGCGCAAAGGCTGGTGGGATCGTGCTGGACTTGTTCGGTGGCTCAGGCTCGACACTTATTGCCTGTGAAAAGACGGGGCGTGATTGCAGAACCGTTGAGCTTGATCCCAAATATGCCGACGTGATTATCAGACGGTGGCAAGAGTTCACTGGTGAAAAGGCAACGCACACTGACACGTTCATGAGCTTTGATGAGATAGAAAATGGCAAGACCTCACAAGACGAACAGTAAAAAGACACCGGAAACGGTCGAGCAGTTCCTCGATTATATCCGCAACGGTCGAAGCTGTGCGCAGGCTTGTCGTCAAGATGGTATGCCAAGCAGTAAAACCATCGAAAGCTGGGTCAAGACGGATAGCACGTTTGCAGCGGCTTATGAGCAGGCAAAAGAGGATCGTGGGACTTACTATGGTGAGTTGGTCGCAGAGGTTGCTCTGGCTGGATTACAGGGCAAATACAAAGACTCAGCAATGCTTCGGGCTGCGATTGATGGATTGAAGTGGAGCGCTGCAAGGATGGCTCCGAAGTCGTTCGGTGATCGCATCAATGTGGATCATGGAGCGCAGGCAAGCTATGTGGATGCGCTGAAGTTGGTGCAAGACAGGTTGGAGGGTGATACAGCTCTACCTTCCGAACTACGCGCGCGCGAGGCTGATCTGGCGGCGGACAAAGGCTCGTTGCATTGATGCTTAGGCTGTTAGCCTGACGGTATCCTATAGACAGCGCGGGTTAGCGGGTGGCGTGGACAAAGTGTGGACAAACCGCGCCTAGTTTTTAGCGATTATATTATTTGACCCCCCCCCTGATTTTTTCGGGCGGGCGGTCTTTGCTTTTGCCCCCCCCCTTTTCAAACGGAGCGCTCATGTTTCAAGCCATCGTGATAGCTTGCGCATTGAGCAACCCGGCGGTGTGCATAAAGCTGGAAAACTCGCGCTTTCCATTGGAAACACGCAAGGCCTGCGAAGCTCGTGCGATGCAGATGGCAAACGATGTTGATCGGCTGATCAGCGACATGAGGGCGGTTCGCTGGCGCTGTTACAAGCTCAAAGAGGGCAGCTTTACATAATTGGCAACGCGCTAGTCCCTCATAGCGCGTGGGATTGGGCGGGTTTATGGCTTCGATAGAGGACACCATTCTGCGGCTGCGGAATGACCCTGTTTTATTTGTTGAGAGCGTTATTGGCGCAAAGCCGCAAACTTGGCAGCGCGAGGCTCTTGAGGCGATAGCTTCAAATGACAAGCTGGCGATCAAATCCGGTCACGGCGTTGGTAAAACGGCGTTTGAGGCATGGGTGACGCTCTGGTGGCTGTTGACGCACTATCCCTGCAAGATTGCGGTGACGGCGAACACAGCGCATCAGTTGAACGATGTGTTGTGGACTGAGATTGACAAATGGGCGCGTGAGCTTCCAAAGGGCTTCAAAGATCTTCTTGAGTTCAAGAGCGACAAGATCAGCCTTTCGGGGGCGAGTGACAGCTTCGCGGTTGCGAGAACATCTCGCCGCGAGAACCCAGAAGCCTTACAGGGCTTTCATAGCGAGAACATGCTGTTCATTTGCGAGGAAGCATCGGGCATCCCTGATGTGGTGTTCCAGGTCGGCGAGGGTTCGCTCTCAACGCGAGGGGCGAAGGTTTTGATGTGCGGAAACCCGACAAGGGCGGACGGCTATTTTTATGACGCGTTTCATTCGCATCGTGAGATGTGGAAATGCTTGACGGTGAGTTGCGAGGATGCAGATACAGTCTCTGAAAACTTTATTGCGGACATGGCGGCAAAATATGGCGTCGACAGCAATGTATACAGGGTGCGTGTCAGCGGTGAGTTCCCGACTCAATCGGACGATGTTTTGCTGCCATTACACCTCGTTGAAGCTGCGACTAGGCGCGAGATTGAGATGGCACCGACTACGCAGACGGTTTGGGGGCTGGATGTTTCGCGTTATGGCGGAGACAGAACGGCGCTTTGTAAACGTCAGGGCAACGTGGTCATTGAGCCGGTCAAGACGTGGCAAAACAAAGATCTGATGGAGCTGGCGGGGATCATCCTGTCGGAGTATGAGGCAACTCGCTATATGGATCGTCCAAGCGCTATTTACATCGATAGCATTGGGATTGGTGCTGGTTTGGCTGATCGTCTCGCTGAGTTGGATCTGCCTGCGATTGGGATTGCGGTGTCTGAGAGTCCCAGCCTCAAAGAAAAATTTGTAAGGCTGCGGGACGAATTGTTCTGGAAGGCACGAGAGTGGTTTGAAGGGCGGGACGTCAAGATCCCGAATGATGAAACCCTCATCAGCGAAATCACAGCCGTCAGGTATAAATACCAGTCCACCGGCAAGCTCAAGATTGAGAGCAAGGATGAGATGAAGCGGCGGGGGCAACGCAGCCCGGACGTGGCTGATGCGTTTGTGCTGACAATGGCGGCAGAGGCTGCGACAGCATCGGGGCATCATAGCCGTTGGAACAGCCGCACCCCCATCCAGAGGGATCTGTCATGGGTGATATGAACGACAATATTTTGAACTTTCCAAAGCGCGGCGCGAATGATGATGAGATCAGCGTGACGGTATCGCTAGAGGAAGAGGGCATATCGCAGGCGTTTGATACGCTCCGGCTGGCGGCGGTCGGGCTGATGAACGACAAGTATACACCGGTCGAGGCTGGGGACATCGTTCATGGCTCTATAATATTGATAAGCTGGATGGCAAAAGAGTCCGGCGTTACGGTCGCCGAACTCTTGGAGTTTTTCAAAAGCATCGAGCTGGAGGACTTTGAGGACTAGGCCTCTTGAGCAATCTCAATGATCTGATCGTTGTAGAGGCAAATATCAGATTTAAAGATCTCAAGCTCTTTAACGAAGTCTAGCAGACTCTCGACCACAAAGGTTTCGGTGAGGTGCTTGCCACTCTTGTTATATTTGACGTGGATTATATGCATGGGGTTCCTCCTAGTAGGCAGTTACTTTTGTCAGGATCATTTCTTTGTATGCAATGCATTCATAAGATTTGCCTTTAGCCATGTAGAGGCATCCGTCTGATCCGATTTTGAAGAGGGGCTTTCCGGCATCCTCCCAAGCCTTACGGTGCTTGGCCTTAATGTCGGTGTATTTAAGCTGGGTTGCGATCCGAACAGTCAGGCCGTCATCGAGCTTGCTCATGATCCAATCGTAAGCCTTTTGAGCTTTTGTTTGGTTTGATTTGGTCATTTCGTCCTCCTTTATTGTCTAACTACCATGCGCCTTATTTACCCTATAGTAAACTATAAAAAGCAATAAAATCGTATAAAAACAACGAGTTATGCAAAATGCCAAAGAAAAAAGACCCACGTCTGACAAAGCTGGGGCTGGATCGCTATAACCAATGTAAACGCACCCCCAGCCACCCCACAAAAAGCCATGTGGTTGTTGCAAAAGAGGGCGACAAGGTCAAAACCATCCGGTTCGGGCAGCAGGGCGTCAAAGGGTCTGCGCCTAAAAAGGGCGAGAGCAAAGCGGCAAAAACCCGCAGAGCTTCATTCAAAGCAAGACACGCATCAAACATCTCAAAGGGCAAAATGTCAGCCGCATATTGGGCTGAGAGGTGCAAGTGGTGATGCAGACATTGTCAAAAAGGCGAAAGCTAACAAGAGGAAGTAAAATGCAAACTTGTGAATTTTGTCCAAAGCCATCGCGCTGCATAGCGCGTGAGAAATGCTTTGAAGGCCGCATGCCGTTTGCCGGTGAAGAGGTCGTCCTGGCAGAGCCAGAGCCGGTTCGGGTTCTCACGACTAAAGGCTATGGAATGACATCAGAGCCAAAGCAAACAAAAAAACGGAAGGTGAAGTAATGGCATACGATAAGAAAAAAGGCGAAAAGAAAAAAGGCATTCGTTTAGTTTCAGGCAAGCACTGCTCCGCATGATTGTCCGCACTCTACGCCGCCCCCCAAAAGTTCAGCCGCAGCCCATGCCTGACATGAAGCTGTGCGTCGGGTGCGTCACCCCAAAATTCTGCAAATCAAATAGCAAATGCGATGTTGAGGCGCTGGGCAAAGCGCACTCAAAGAGGAAAGCCAATGGCAGAAAAGCTAAGTGACGAGGACGTTGGCAATCTCATCTCGCTTGAGATTTCTGACGCGCTCGACAATTACGACACAGAATATTCGGCTGACCGCATAAAGGCGCTCGACTATTATTTGGCAGAGCCTTTTGGCAATGAGATCGATGGCAAGTCACAGGTCGTGGATACCACTGTTTCGGATGTCGTCGAACAGATCATGCCCTCTCTTATGCGAGTTTTTTGCGGCTCAGACAAATATGTGCGCTTTTCGCCCCGCAATGCAGAGGACGCAGAGTTGGCGGAGCAGGCCAGCGATTATGTAAACTACATCATCGCGCATGATAATAACGGCTATAAAATCATCGACACATGGATCAGGGACTCTCTCCTGTTCAAGATCGGGTGCGTAAAATTTTATTATGACGACACCACGACCGTCGAAGAAGAAACCTACGAAAACCTGAACGATGCAGAGCTTGCGCTGCTTTTGAACAACCCTGACGTTGAGGTGATCGAGCAATCGACCAACATCACCAGCGCCACAATGGTTGACGGCTCTGAAGTTGCTGCGGCTGAGAGCTTTGATATGAAGGTCAAAGTCACGCGCAAATCAGGTCGGGTTCGCATTGAGAACGTGCCGCCCGAAGAATTCTTATTCAATCGCAGAGCCAAGTCGCTTGAGGATGCGCGGTTTATTTGCCATCGCACCACGATGACCGTCAGCGAGTTGATCTCGATGGGTTATGACGAAGATGAGGTGCGTGAGCATATTGGCAGCACCCGCGTTGAGCTAGAAGAAGAGCGCGACGTGCGCTTCGGCGATATTGGGTCTGGCTCAGACACATCGCCAGCCGATGATAGCCAGCAAGAGGTCGCAGTATTCGACAGCGTGATCTTGATGGACTTTGACGGCGATGGCATTGCAGAGCGCCGCCGGGTGTTGTCCATTGGGGACTCTGGCTCGCACGTTTTGGAAAACGAAGTCACCGACCACATCCCATTTGCGGTCATCAGCCCTATCAACATGCCGCACCGCCTGATTGGTCGCAGCATATTTGATCTGACGAAAGATGTGCAGCAGATCAAATCTGTTCTGATGCGGCAGTATCTCGACGCAACATATCTGACGGTCAACCCGCGCACAGTGGCAGTCGAAGGACAGGTCAATTTGGATGATTTGCTGGATGGCTCTGCTGGTGGTGTAATCAGGGCTAGAACTGCAGGCGCTGTGCAGACATTGGGTGGGCAGGGCGTTGGCGGCGAGGTTTTGCCGCTGCTCAAATTTATGGACGACATAAAAGGCAACCGCACCGGCATCACCGCCGCATCCGCCGGGCTTGACCCAAATGCGCTACAAAGCACGACCGCATCCGCCGTTGCTGCGACCGTTAAAGGCGCAGGCCAGAAAATCGAGAGCTTTTGTCGTAATATTGCCGAAGGCGGCATGAAGGACTTGTTCAAAGGCATTTTGCTGCTTTCGACTAAATACCAGCAAGAGAAGCGGGTCATCCGCTTGCGTAACAAGTTTGTGCCGATTGACCCACGCGAGTGGGACAGCGAGTTTGATGTGGTGGTCAACGTAGGGCTTGGCACCGCAGACGATGAGCAAAAGATCGCGTTTTTGACTCAGATCGCGTCAAAGCAAGAAGAGATCTTGAAAACGCTGGGCGCTGATAACCCGCTTTGCACATTGCAGCAATATGCGGCAACACTGCGTGAAATCGCTGAGATTGGCGGTTTCAAAGACAGCGGTAAGTTTTTCAACGATCCGCAAATGGTCGCTCAGATGGTTGAGCAGAAAAAAGCGCAAGCCGCCCAGCAACCGCAGCAACCCAACCCGCAAATGCAGATGCTCCAGCTTGAGCAGCAAAAGGCGCAAGCAGACATTCAGATCGCCCAGCAAAAAGCTGAAGCGGACATCCAGATCAAACGCGAAAAGGCCGCAGCCGATCTCCGCCTTGCAGAGCAAAAGCAGGCTGCTGAGTTGGAGATGCGGCGTGAGGAGCTTGCGCTGGAAAGCCAGCTTCGCGCAGCCAAAGCAATAACTGATGCTGAGATCAGCACCAACTTGCCAAGAGTGTAATGATGAAAAACAAAATCACCGCACCCAAAAAGACCACGATCAAAGGTCAGCCGCACGAGCTTGCCTACATCAATGACGCAGAGCAGGGCTTGCTCATGGCGCTTGGTGGTGCCGGAAAGCCGGTGCATGGCATTTTGGCTTACTATGACGAAGGTGATGATTATGGCGGCGGCGGCGGTGATCAGTCGGCTGGCGCAGATGGCAGACAGGGTGCGCCGGATGGTGGTGATCGCGGAAATGATCGTGACGACAGAGTTACATCATATGAAAAGGCAATAATCGACCAAGCGCGTGACAACCTAGCCAAAAGCATTGCTGAAAAGGGCGGCGGCACTGATCGCAACCCGATGGCTAACAGCACCATGACTGCCGCAGATTTTAACTTCACAACAACGCCAGCCGCCCAGCGCATTGCACAAAGCTATTTAAACGGTGGCGGAGTTTTCGCCCCATCGGTATTCAGTAGCAGGCGCATAGGCGGCAGCTTAAAAAATCTTTTTAGCGGCAACCCGACTTTTGGTGGCGTTTTCGGCATTCCATCGTACTCAAATTATTTTGATGACCCGGATGTTTTGAGCGCAATCAATGACGGTGTGCAAGGCCAGCTTGATGATCGTTATGCTCAAGCTGAAGCGGGTTACGGTTTGCCGGGATTTGCTGGTGCGGCTCTTGGCGGACTTGGTAAGTTTGGCATCAACAGAATCCGATCTGTTTTAGATGCGGGCGGTCGGCCTGTTTTTGACGAAAATGGTCAGCTTGCCGGTGCTTTCGGCAAAGGACTCTTTGGAAGCGAAGTCTATACAGGCAACCCTGTAAAGGGAATGCCCGAAACCGGTTATGTGGACGACTATGCGGCTGCTGGCGAAGATCGGCAACAGACGGTTCCGCCTAACCCGATGACAGGCACTTGTCCTGACGGCTACATCTTTGATGATGATTTGCAGGCTTGCAGATTAGACACCGGCTCAAGCGCTGATGGCGACGGCGACACTATGGGGTCGAGCGCAGAGGGTTTGATGTATCGCCCAACGGCGCTTGATGAAGCGCCTGCATTTGGAGGCGATGGGTTTGCAGAGGCCAATAAAGCCTTTGTCGATACTTTCGCCTACAACCCTGACTATTACGAAAATCAAATGGATTTGACTGGTTTTGCCCCGACATCAGGTTTGCTGACATGAGCGAGGCAAAATTAAGGACTCAGCAAGAACGTGCGGCTCACGCTGAACGTCTGCTGAAAGACCCTCTTTTGCAAGAGGCGTTTGAAAAGCTCAACACAGAATTTATGCGCACATGGCGACAAACCGATGTGAATGACACAGAGGCTCGCGAGCGCATTTACAATCTTTGCACCGCGCTCGATACGCTCAAGCAGCAAATTGCCAGCGTCGTCGTGGACGGAAAAATCGCAAAGATGAACTCAGAGCAGCAACAAAAAAATAGGTGATAAACATGGCTGACAATTCCACGCCGGAAACCAGCGCTCCCGATAGTTTAAGTTTTAATGAAGCTATAGCCACACTTCTTCCAGACCCGCCAGAGGCGGACAATCCAGAGAGTGAGGCAGCAGAGCCTGACGAAGATCAGGCTCAACCCTCTGAAGATGAGGTTGAGATCGAAGCAGAGGCTGAAGCCGATGAGGTTGAAGCGGAAGCGGATGATGAAGCTGATTTTGATGAGGAAGATGCCTCTGAAGATGAGGCCGACGATGAAGAGGAAGAGGAGCCTGAATTGTATACCGTCAAAGTTGACGGAAAAACGATGCAGGTAGACCTAGAGACTTTAAAGTCCGGCTTTATGATGCAGAGTGCGTTCACAAAGCGCATGCAAGAGACCGCTGAAAAAAGCAAACAGGCTGACGCAGAAATTGCTGAAGCCAGAAGGCAGCGGGATGAGTATGGGCAAGGACTCCAGCTACTGAGTCAACATCTGCAATCCATGACGGCGCAAGAGCCGGATTGGGACAGTTTATATGACCAGTTAGATGCTAAAGAGTATGCCAGAGCCATTCAGATTTGGAACGATAACAAGGCCACCAAACAGGCTGTTGACGAACAGACTCAAGCTATTCACCAGCAACAAGCTGCTGAAAATCAGGTCGCGTTTCAAAATCACTTGGTCAAAGAAAAAGAGAAAATGCTGGACTCAATACCAGCATGGCGTGACGAAAAAACGATGATGAACGAACGTAAAGAAGTCATCGATTACGCAAAAACTCTGGGTTACACCGCCGAAGAAATACAGGTCGCAAGCGATCATCGGGCGGTCAAAGCTCTCTATGACTCCTGGCGTTTGTCCAAGCTGACGCAGCAGACAGATGCCGCAAAGAAGAAGGTGCGGAAAGCACCGAAAATGGCAAAAGCTGGCGCTCCTAGATCTAAGGGCGAGAGTCAAACACGGCGCAGACGACAATTGTCTCAGCGTCTTGGCAAAGAACGGAGCATCAATGCTGCCGTCGATTTACTCTTAGGATAAGAAAGGAGCCACGAGATGGCTACAGCTACCACTGCGAACAGTGTAGGGGAAAAAGAGACCCTTGCTGACGTAATTTATAAGGTGGACTCAGACGAGACACCGATTTTCTCTTCAACCGCAAAGACAACTATCAATGGTGTTTTTGCCGAATGGCAAGTTCAAGAATTAGCGAGCGCCGCCGCAAACCACGTCAATGAAGGCGCGGATATGGCGGACACTGGTGTGACTGCCACAACACGACTCGGAAATTACGCCCAGATTTCACAAAAAGGTGTAATCATTTCGAAGACTTTGGATGCTGTTGAAAAAGCGGGTCGTGATCGTGAGGTCGCTTATCAGAAGGTTCTAAAAGGCTTAGAGCTTCGCCGCGACATCGAACACATGATCGGTAACACCGATGTGGCTCGTGCCGCTTCGGGTCCGCGCAAATCAGCATCGCTGACTTGCTGGGTCACAAACGGCAGTGTGGGTGCATCTGGTGCATTTGCAACTGGCGACGGCACTGACACCGTGACAGGTGGCACTGACCGTGCGTTGACTTTGGCGCTCATTGACGACGCCACACAGGACGCATGGGCTGACGGAGGCTCTCCAGAGCTTTTGGTATGTTCCGCGACCAATCGTGCGAACATCAGTGATCTGAGTCAGGCAGGCACAAACTTGGTCACAAACCAAGTGAATGCCACTGCAAATGCAGCGCCGTCATTTATTGGATCTGTGTCGGTATATCTCAACGACTTCGGTCAGTTGAATATTACGCCTTCACGTTTCATGGGCAATGACCGTCTGTTTGTCATCGATCCTGACTATGTCGAGATCGGCACACTTGCTGGACGTAACTTCTCAGAGAACGAAATCGGGAGCACCGGTGACGCTGAGAAAATACAGCTTATTTGTGAGTGGACTTTGTGCGTCAAGGCACCAAAGGCACATGGCATGATTATGGATCTCAACGGCTCATAATCGTTCTGCATAACAAACCTGAGAAGGGGGCTTTTAGCCCCCTTTTCTTATTTGAGGGAAAAATGACTAAAAGATTAATTAGAAATGACTCTCAGAAACGCAGTCAAACATGGTTGCATGAGAACGACAACGGCGGCTGGACAATCGAACAAAAGCAGCATGTCGGCCACGTTCTTGAGCATAACAAGCGCCTGCGGGATGAGTGGCAAAAAGGTCAATTGGTCGGCAACACGCAAAGGCACTGGCAACAGGTGGCTGAGATACCAGCCAACGTGTTCATGGAACTCAAAGAGAAATTTGGGGACTACAAGGACAATCCGAAGGCGTGGCGCAAGTGGCTCAATGATTACGACAACCGATTTTTTAGGACAGGTGGTGGGCATATCTAATGGCGATAGCAACCTATGCAGATCTGCAGACTAGCATTGAGAACTTCCTCGCAAGGACTGATCTCACCGCGCAGATCCCAGACTTCATTAAATTGGCAGAGGCTAGAATGTCGCGTGAGCTTGAGACACGTTCTCAGGAAAAACGCGCAACAGCCTCAACGGTTGCTGGTAATGAGTATATAGCGCTGCCTGTCGATATGCGTGAGGTTCGTGAGGTCAAGCTCCTCACATCGCCGCTCACTGTTTTAGATTATAAAAGCCCGACCGCGATTGATAAGGATCACTCAACGGCTGGTCAAAGCAAGCCATTGTCATATTCGATCATCGGTGATGAGATCCGCCTGCGCCCTATTCCTGACGCGGTTTACAGCGTTGAGATTGTCTACATTGGTGAGATTGAGAGTTTGTCAGCGACAAACGCCACCAACACAATCCTCTCACGCCACCCCGACGCTTACCTCAGTGGGGCGCTTGTCGAGGCATACACATATTTGATGGATGAGACTAGGGCGCAACTTTACGATCAAAAATTCAGCCGTGCCATCGCTGAAATCCAAAGAGATAGCGAGAGATCTTATTACGGCACCGGTTCGCTTCAGATCCAATCCATCTATCAACGTCAAAATACAGGAGTCTAAATAATGAGTGCGCTCTCAGATTATGCTGAAAATGAGTTGCTCGATCATCTGCTTGGCACCGGCGCTTACACCATGCCAACGACAGTTTATGTCGGCTTGTCTACCGGATCGTTCAACGATGATAATAGCGGCACAGAGTTAACCGGCAACAATTACTCACGTCAATCAGTCAGTTTTGGTGCGGCTGCCTCTGGCACAGCATCCAATGATGCTGCTGTTGAGTTTTCCGCTGCGACCGGTTCATGGGGAGTAGTGAGTCACTTTGGCCTCTTCGATGCCGCAAGCTCTGGAAACCTTTTAATTCATGGTGCGCTCACCGCATCTAAGACAATTGAGTCAGGCGACATTCTGAAACTCGCTATCGGCGACATGGACATCACTGCTGGCTAATGCCTAGCACCGCGCCTCTTGACCGGCTATCGGGAAGCCTTGACAGCTATACCTTTACGCTGGACACACTTGGAGACAAGGTCGCTTGGACTGCGACTGTTCTCGACCATATGGATAGCTGGGGGGCGCTTGATAATTGGAATTACGGCACCCTCGACAATGTCGATCTTGAAGTAAAGGTGGCGGAGGCCAACGCCTCCACATCTGTAACGGCAACAGCATCTGCCTCTAAGCTAAAAGGGGTGGCGGGAACCGCCAGCGTTGCATTTACTGGCAGCACTGCGTCAACACGGGTTCGCCCTTTCGCGGCGGCGGTGACTGCGCTTGTTACACAAACCAGCGCGTTTTTGAGAGTTCGCCCATTTGAGGCACTTGTCTCAGCGGTGGGAACTGCGACCGCATCCGGCACAAGAGTCCGCACAGTTTCGGCATCTGCGTCAATGCAAATGACAAGCACCGCGACGCTTAACTTTGTCACTTTGGCGGCTGGTGCGGCTGACTTTGAGTTCAGCGTTACAGCAAATGCAAACGGCATATTCAGCATGCCATCGACCGGCGCAATAGCAATCACACCGGCGGTCAGCATGAAAATATTGGGTGAGGACTGGACTATAGTCACAGATCAACCTGGCGTTTGGGCGGATCAAACTGATGCGCCAGGAGTCTGGGCAACACAAACAACAACAACCGCAACGTGGGCATCTCAATGATACAGTTTGGAGAATGGTTGCCGGATCAGCCTGAGACAATAAATAAGGGCGTGACGGTTGCGAAGAATTGCATCCCAGCCGCTAATGGCTATCGGTCAATTAAAGACCTTGCGTCATTATCCGGCGCTGCCACTGCAAAGTTGCGCGGGATTGTTGCAGGCAAAGACAACAACGGCAACACCACACTTTTTGCGGGTGACTCGACAAAGCTCTACAAATTTAATGCAGCAACATCTGCGCTCGATAATGTGACTCAGGCCGCGACCACGCATAGTTTGCAAGACGGTGAGCGTTGGCGGTTTGTGCAGTTTGGCGAGACTATGATTGCGGCTGGCGGGACTAACGAAGCGTTGCAAAAGTTTCAGCTTGGCACAGATACCGCCTTTGCTGACTTGGCAGGCTCGCCCCCAAAGGCCGATTATATCGCAGTCGTGCGGGATCAGGTGTGGCTGGCGTCCATCGATGAGGGCAGCGGTAAAATCCCATTCCGCACAAGATGGTCGGGCATCAATGATGAGACAAGCTGGACGGTCGGCACAGATCAGGCGGATTTTCAGGACATCTTTGGTGGCGACTCAGGTGCGATCACCGGCCTGACCGGAGGCGAGTTTGCCACGATACTGATGGAGCGCGGCATTGCGGTTGCTCAATATGTTGGCACCCCGCTTATTTACCAGATTGATTTGGTCGAGACATCCAGAGGCTGTGCAGTTCCGCAGAGTGTCGTGTCGATGGGCGCAAACACCTACTTCCTGTCGGACGATGGTTTCTACATGTTTGATGGCAGGCAGGCCAGACCGATTGGTGCAGAAAAGATAAACCGGTGGTTTTGGGATCATGCTGACACGCAATACCTGAACAATATGTCGGCAGCAATTGACCCACGCCGCCAGATTGTTGCGTGGGCATTTACGAGCGTTGACGCTGTTGGCGGGTTGGCTGATTACGTTCTGTTTTACAACTATGCTTTGAACCGCTGGTCGTATGCGATATTTAGCGACATTGAGATCTTAGCGGCATTGTATACCGGCGGATACACACTGGAAGATCTCGACAACATTTCAGCAACGCTTGATGGCCTTAACATCCAGCTTGACGATCCGGCATTGCAGGGCGGCGAGTTTTTCTTCGGCGCAGGCAAAGACAAGAAAATACAAACCTTCACTGGCAGCATTGTTTCGGCTGTGATCGAAACGCCAGAGGCCGTCCTGAACAAAGGACGTCACAGCATCATAACGCGCACCATACCGTTTTTTGAAAATGGCGATGTCAACGTGCAAATATCCACTCGCAACTTGCAAAATACTGCTCAAACATTCAGCGCCGCATCAAACCTCACTGCTGATGGTTTTACGGAGCATAGAGCGCAAGGCCGGTTTCATAAGGTTCGGATGAACATGACAGGCAATTGGAAATTTGCGCAAGGCGTAGACATCGAACAGAAGCCGCTTGGCACCAGATAATGGCAACCACAAACTTCAGACGTTTAAGCCCTCTGGCTAATGATGCCAGAGAGGTCGCAACGATTGTCAACAACATACTTGATGGCAAGATCAACGCCACTGGCACAGTGACTCTCACTGCAAGCGCTGCATCAACCGCTGTAACAGAGGACAGAGCCGGAGCAACTAGCGTCATCTTGTTTATGCCGACCACAGCAAATGCAGCAGCAGAGCAAGCGGCTGGGGGCATGTATGTATCGAGTCGAGGCAAGCAGACTTTCACGATTGCTCATGCAAATAACGCGCAAACGGATCGGACATATGACTACATCGTCATTGGATGATTGGGAACGGTGCGCACCATACATTGAAGCCGCATTAGAACACGCTCATGGCACTCACACGCTTGATGATGTTTTACAGCTTGTTGCTGCTGGTGAGGCGCAATTCTGGGCGTTTAAGAATGCAGCAATTGTTACTGAGATTATCCGCTACCCGCAACGCACTATTTTGCGGTTTTGGTTGGCTGGCGGTGATCTTGACACACTGATAAAGGCAGAGCCAGAGATCATTGAATGGTCGAAGCAATGGGGCTGTCAGTCGGTGGAAATATTTGGGCGCAAAGGATGGGTTCGCGCTCTCAATGGCTATGAGCCAACATCAACCATAATGGTAAAGGACTATTGATATGAGCAAAGGCGGCGGCGGAGGCGGTGGTCAGCAAACTGTGAACACACAAGTTGAGCCACCTAGCTATGCTAAACCATTCTTGGAGTTTGGTCTGGCTGAAGCAAAAGACCGGTATACATCAGGCGATCCAAACTATTACACAGGCAGCACTGTTGTTGGATTTTCGCCTGAAACAGAGATGGCGCTGACCGGCATTCGGGACGAAGCGCTTGACCCAAACAGCATGACTGCGCAGGCGCAAAATATTGTGCAGCAAAACCTGATGGGGACAAACCCGCTTTTATCAGCCGCCTTTAAGCCAGCGATTGATCAGGTGACAAGTCAATTTTCGAAGTATGGTAGATATGGGTCTGGCGCAAACCAGCAGGCACTAGCGAGTGCGCTTGCCCCGATTTCATATCAAGCACAACAGGACGCACTAGCGCAGGCACCACAAGCGGCTCTCATGGACGAGAAGCTCCTGACCGGTGTTGGCGAGGCAAGAGAAGGTCTGGCGCAGGCTGAACTGCAAGACAACATCAATCGATTTAACTTTGAGCAAAACCAGCCGATGCAAAACCTGAAGGACTACATGGCAATCGTTGGCGGTGGAACTGTCGGAAGCAACACCATTGAGCCTGTCAACCGCAATTCAGCCTCATCTGCTTTAGGCGGCGCATTGGGTGGCGCTCAACTTGCTCAGTCTGCTGGGTTCAACCCGATGTATGGCGCAATCGGCGGTGGCCTTTTGGGTCTGGTATAAGGGGACGAAAATGGCAATTGATATTTTAGGAATGCAAGGCTTGCCAGCGGGAGCCAACCCTTATTTGCCGCGAGTCTTACCTCGCCGCAGGCCGTCACAGGCTGCAATGTCAGGGTTCACTCCGATACCAATGCCATCCGGCGCAGCAACGTCGATGCAGGGCAGGCCTTCAATGGTCGCAAATGCTATGCCGATGCCAACGGTCATGCCGCAACCGCGCCCACAAATGCAGGGCGCACCGCGTCCGCCGATGGGTGTGCCTGACTTTGTAAAAGCTATGCCGCAAGCAAAACTGATCACACCGTCGCAAACCCCAGCCGCCCCGCAGGGCGGTCTGCTTGGCAATTTGCTGGCAGATGATCTGGGAAGCGCAAAAGGCAGAGGGATTATGTCAGCCGCAGCCTCACTGCTTGAGTCAGGTGGTGCAGTTAAAGGCATGCCAGCACCAACATTGGGTCAGGCGCTTGGCAGAGCATATAACGCAGGCATGGGTTCATTTGATGCGCAAAAGGCGGCAGAGGACGCAAAGGCAAGCCAAGCTATCACTGACAGATACAAGCAGGCTCAAGCTGCTCAAATGGAAGCGTCTGCGTCACGCCCAATCTTGCAGGATTTAGGCAACGGTGCCTTCACTCGCGTCGTCGACCCTGTCACCGGCGAAAGCAAAATTATCGAAAACACGGACGTTAAAAATTATCTGGAAGAGCAAGCTATCAAGCGGCAAACCAAAAACGTCAACTTATCTGACAAGCAAATCGAAGCGCAAACTGACGAGTTAGACAACATATCGGCGACTAATGATTTGCTTTCCGACACTGATGGCTTTCTCGATTTGATTGATAGTGAAATGCTGGAGTTCGGTCTTCTCGACTCTGTTGGTGATGCGACTATGCCTTATAACCCTTTTATGGGCGAGCAAGCCGATCAAGAGGCAAGAAACAGCGCCGCCTTTGACAGATATATAAGCAGGCTGCGGAACGAGTTACTGCGCATGGCAAAAGGTGTTCAAACCGACGGTGATGCGCAACGTGCCATTGATGAGATTGTGACCGCAACAGAGTCCAGAGATACGGAGGCTGTGCGTCAGGCTTTGGAAGATCTCCGAAAAGTTCAGAAGCGCACAATTGATCGCTATAAGGCAAAAGTTCAAAACCGGCGCAAAGCAAAGAATTTAGGCGAGTATGATTTCGGCAATGAGACTTCAGCAGACGGCGTTGGTTACTCTGTTGTGGAGGATGATGACTAATGGCAACCACTCTTAATATCGGCGGTAAAAAGGTCAAAGTTGACGACAGCTTTAATGATCTGGATGCGGCTGGTCAGCAAAAGGTGATTCGCCGGATTGAGCGCGATCTTGGTGTGTCATCGAGAAACCCAGCCAAAAAAGAGCAAAAAGGCACCACACTGAAAGACGTTGGACGGTTCGCTTTAGGGCAGGGCTTGGCATTGGGCTTTGGTGATGAGATCGAAGCTGGTGTGAAGTCAGCATTCACTGATGAGTCTTACGGTGACGCCGTCAACCGCATTCGTGGCGAGATGGACGACTATCGCAAAGACAACGCTGGCAAGGCGCTGGCGATGGAGATTGGCGGCGGGTTGCTCACTGGCGGAGTTGGTGCAGGCCGGGCAGCGGCTGGTGCAGCCGCAAGAGGTGCGATGGGAGCCATCAAGTCAGGTGCTTTAACTGGCGCTGGCATCGGCGGCGTTGCTGGTTTTGGATCAGGTCGGGACACGCTGGAAAACAGACTCACAAACGCCGCTATAGGCGCAGGGGCAGGCGGTGTGCTTGGCGCTGCACTACCAGCCGCAGGCGGAGCGATCAAAAGCGGTGTGAACCGTCTGAGAGCCGCTACGGACACATTGAGCGATGCCGGAGTGCAACGCACTGCTGATCTCAAGATGCTGCAAAAACTTCAACAGGAAGGCATGTCACCAACGCAGGCTTTGGCTCGTTTGAAGCAGGCACAGCGTGATGGCGTCAGCGACACCATGATTGCTGATGTGGGCGGCGAGAGCGTGAGAGGCTTGGCGCAGGGCGCAACCGCCGTTTCTGGTAAGGCAAGAACGCTGGCAGAGGAAGCGCTCGACACACGTCAGGCAAAGTCAGGCTTTGAGATCGCTGACGATGTTATGGGCAACTTGGCATCGGGCAAATCTGCAACGCAGGCGACTGAAGAGATCATTGAGCGTCAGTCTAGAAATGCGGCTGGTGATTATAATAAAGCCTTCAAAGCAGATGGTGCCGACCGGACTATTGCAATCGACAAAATTGCTGATTTCGCTGGCAATGATGGATTTGCACAAGCCTACAAAAAAGCTCAAAAACTTGCGTCATACGATGGAGTCGACTTACCGCCTCTAAGTGTCATCCAAAACCCAGCAAAGAGGTTGCAATTTGTGGACGCAGAAGATGGCAAGCTAATTTTTATAAATAAACTGGGCGAGAGGTTCCCAGCCTCAAATGCAGACGAAGCCGCCGAACTACTAAGGAGGTTTGGAAGTGACACGGTCGGAGGCCGCTATGTCGATGACATTGTGATGGATGGAGCGACACCAAGAGCGACTCGCAGGCTTGTGCCGTCAAATACAGTCAGCACGTTATCTCAGACAAAGTTTGGAAAAGAGGTCGGGTTTAAAACCGATGAAGCCCCAATGGAGATGCTTTTCAAAGCATACGAAAAGCAGGGCAAAGTGGTGTCTCCAGACTTAACCATGCAACAAGCTCACTACCTCAAGATGGGTATGGATGCCGCAATTGATACAGGCAAGCGCAAAGGCTCGTTGTCGAATGTTGAGCAGGGCAAACTCACAAATATGCGTCAAGGTTTCAAACAGCGCTTGTTTGATGAAAATCCAGACTATGCCGCCGCAAACGCTCGTTTTGCTGGTGATGCCGCACTTCGGGACGCCATCGATGTCGGCAAGAGCATTTTCAAAGGCACAGCCGATGATCTAAAGCCATTAGTCAAAAACATGAGCGAGTCAGAGCGTGAGGCCTTCCGCATCGGTGTGGCACAGGCAATCCGCGACCGCGTATCAAACCAGCGCGATCTTGCAAACAGCGCACAGGACTTGTTTGGCAAAGACAGGTTCAGAGGCCTGCTTCGTGAGGCCTTCCCGGATGCCAAGTCATTTACTGACTTTGAAAAGCGCATGACCAGCCGCATCAATCAGGAAGTCACTCGCAGCCGCACAAAGCCATCCGGCGGATCAAAGACTGCATTTGCGCAAGAAGATGCAAAAGATGTGGTGCGTGATGCGGAACTGTTCACAAACTTGCTTTCAGGCAATATCGGCGCTGTTGGGCGCGATGTTGTAACTCGCGGGGGTGGGCTGGGTGCGAAGGTCGGCACCAATGTGGCTCGCGATCTGTTCGACACAAATTTAGTAAATCAACGTGAAACTTTGCGCAGGCTAAGCCAACTGCGTAGAGGCGAAGCACAACGCCTCAAACAAAGCGCACAGAGAGCCGCCAGAGTTGGTGGTCGTGTTGGTGCAGTTTCTGGCCTACTCACAGACTAAAAGGACGCAATAATGGGCAACACAAAAATTAGTGAATATTCGGCGACTGCAAGCTCGAACACAGATCTAAATTCAATCGATCTGGGCGAAGGGACAATGCAGCCATCTGATGTCAACAACTTTGCGCGAGAGTTGCTAAAGCAGCTTGCCGACATGAACTCCGGCGCTTCAGCCATACAGGACACCTTCACGCTGTCTGATCCGGCTGACGACACCAAGCAGGTGCGCTTCGATGCGGCTGGCATTACAACCGGCAACACCCGCGTGCTGACTGTGCCTGATGCCGACGCCACAATCGCTGGCCTGTCTGTGGCGCAAGAGTTTACTGCGACGCAGAACTTCAACGCCACCACGCTGACAGACGCCGCGAGCATTAGCTGGGATGCATCAGCCAATCAGGTGACTAGCGTTACCCTTGCTGGCGACCGCACGTTTGCCGCGCCGACTAATATGGTTGACGGCGGTGTGTATGTCCTGACGATTGTGCAGGACGCGACTGGCACACGGGTGCCTAGCTTTAACGCGGTGTTCAAGTTTGCTGGCGGCACTGCGCCGACACTGACCACGACTGCGGCTGCGAGAGACATTCTGGTGTTTAACTCTGACGGCACAAACATGTATGAAATCGGGCGCAGCCTAAACGTATCGTAAGGCGGTATTATGAGCAGTTTATTCGGAATTGGCGGCGGCGGTAACGTAGGTGCGTCTGGCAGCTTTTACCCATACAGCATTGACCAGTCTCTGCGGTTTCCAAACACTGATAGTGGAAGCGGTAATGCATATCTAAATCGCACACCGTCATCTGCAAGCAACCGCAAAACTTGGACATATAGCCTTTGGGTAAAGCGGTCAAAATTGGGCAGTGGTGGTGCAAATCAAAGCCAACTTATCTGGGCGGCATTTGATGGCGGTGATGCTGACCAATTTCAATTTGGTGATGATAATACTCTAAGATTTTATCTTAATGATGCTGTAAATGCTAGTATTATAACCACTGCTGTTTACCGTGATGTTTCATCTTGGTATCATATTGTTTTATCAGTAGATACAACCCAAGCAACAGCGGCTGACCGTGTAAAATTCTATGTGAATGGTGAACAGGTAACAAGTTTTTCAACCGCTACATACCCATCACAAAATTATGATACAGATTGGAACAGCAATGTTGTTCACGCAATCGGTCAAAGTGCTAGAATAAATAGCGCACAGTTTTTTTGCGGCTACCTAGCCGAAGTCAACTTTATTGACGGCACAGCCCTAGACCCAACCAGCTTTGGCGAAACCATCAACGGTGTGTGGGTGCCAAAAAGATACAGCGGGTCATACGGCACTAACGGTTTCTATCTGCCGTTTGATGACAGCAGCGCAATCGGTGACGATGAAAGCGGCAACACCAATGACTGGACTGCCAACAACCTAGCCGCCAGCGATGTCGTGCCGGACAGCCCGACTAATAATTTTCCTGTTCTTATTCCGGGCTTTACTCAAACAACACAAGAAGGCGGTTTGAAATTAAAAAGAAGCTCAACAGGGAATATTCATACTGGTTGTTTTTCAACAATGGGTGTTTCTAGCGGCAAGTGGTATGTTGAAATAAAATACGAGGATTCAGGAATAGACACAGTGACGTTTGGGGTCGCAGAAACAAAAGGGGGGTTTGACCCAGCGGTTGATGGTACTGCCTATGTTGAAACCTCAGGAATATCCTCTAACACGCATATGGAGTTTGCAACTTGGAGTGTCGAGGCCAAATTGTCTAGCTCATATGCTGGCACACTTGGTTCCGCAGGCTCGTATGGAAGTTCACCGTCAAGCGGTGACATCATTCAAATTGCTTTAGATATGGATGATAAAAAGATTTGGTATGGCGTCAACGGAACATATATTGCGTCTGGTGACCCAGCTAGTGGAACCAATGCATCACAAAGCGGGTCGGCCTTTAACCCAACAGGTGAGGTTGTTTTTGTTGCTTCAGCTTATTTGGGTAGAGATTTTTCTATATCTTTTAATTTTGGTCAAGACAGCGCAAATGTGTCTTCTGCGAACACAGATGAAAACGGAATTGGCACGTTTGAATATGCCCCACCATCTGGCTTCTTAGCCCTATGTTCAGCCAACCTACCAGAACCAACCATCAGCCCAAATGCTGAGGCACAGGCTGACGATTACTTTAACACTGTGCTGTATACTGGAAACAGCGGAACAAATGCCATAACTGGTGTTGGTTTCCAGCCCGATTTTGTTTGGGCAAAAAGCAGAACAACAGCCTATCCACCCGAATTATATGATGTTATTAGGGGGCAAAATAGAATGTACTCAAGCGCAACTACCGCTGACGCTATTGGCTCAATAACATCTTTTGACAGTGATGGTTTTACGCATACTAGCGGCTCCATAGGCACTAATGCTAGTGGTGATAGCATTGTCGCTTGGAACTGGAAAGCTGGCGGCGCAGCATCGTCCATTGCTGTTGACGCTTATAGTGCTGGTGTACCAAGCATAGCGTCAAGCGTATCGGCGGCACCCGATGCTGGGTTTAGTATAGCCACTTGGACAGGAACTGGTAGTGCTGGCGCAACCGTTGGTCACGGATTGGGTGCAGTCCCTGATGTAATGATTGTCAAGAAACGTGCTGGCGGCACAGCATACGGATGGGCTGTTTGGCACAAAGATGCTAACGATAACTCAACAGATTTTTTACAGTTAAACAGTACAGCCGCACAATCAGACCAAGATATGTGGAATGACACAAATCCTACAAGTACAGTGCTTACTTTAGGCGCAAATAATTATACTAATTACCCTAGTGGTGCCACTTATGTTGGGTACTTTTTTACAGGAATTGATGGCTACTCAAAATTTGGCAGCTATGTCGGCAACGCCAACGCAGATGGCACGTTTGTCTACACAGGGTTTAGGCCAGCTTGGGTCTTGTTGAAAGACGCTGATTCAATTTCTGATTGGCAAATGTACGACAGTAAAAGATACGCTTTTAATAAAAATAATGTAACTGAGGTGTTAGAGGCAAATCAAAGCGGCACAGAAACAACAACAATTAATGAACTGGATTTATTGTCCAATGGCTTCAAATTACGGTCAGCCAACACTTTCAGCAACAAAAGCAGCAATTTTATTTACCTCGCCTTTGCCGAACAACCATTTAAGTATAGTAATGCTCGGTGATGAATAGGCAGAGAAAAATAAAAGGTATAGATTGGACAGGCCACAATTTTGAACACGGTGTTGTCTTGTCAGAACATAGTGTTGGGTATTGGAATGTTAAGTGCAAACATTGTGATAATATTCATATCTATGTAACTCGTAGTATAAGGAACAACGCCCATACAAAACATTGTAAACTTAAAGAGTCGCATAACAAAATATACAGCGATAGATACGATGGGATATTAAGGCGCAACTTCGGGATTACACTAGAAGAATACAATTCAATGTACGAATTACAAGATGGTTTGTGCGCTATATGTAAGAAACCAGATGAAGTTGAAGGAAGAAGATTGGCAGTAGACCACAACCACGAAACTGGTCAAATTAGGGCTTTGCTTTGCGGAAGTTGCAATAGAGGTCTTGGTTTGTTTAAAGAAGATATAGATTCACTTAGCAAAGCGATTGATTACTTGAAAGAATACGCCAACGCACGATAATAGGAGAATATAATATGCCGTGGAAACATGGACTAAAAACACTAAAGCCGGGAAAGGCTTGGACTGATAGCAGTGGAACACTACATTCTGCTTTGTGGATGAGATACAGTGATTCCTTTAAAACACGTTACAATATCGTGTGGGAAGAGCCACCTGCAAGTGCAGCACCCTTTGACAACCGCTTCTACTGGGGGCGTAACCTTGATGGAACTTTGATACCACGTTCTCTTAGCGACATCAACGAAGTCGATGAAGATGACAATCCTATCTTAGACGAAGATGACAATCAGGTTGTAACACTTGGCCTCAAGTCTATTCACAAAGCACGTACAAAAGAACAGGCAGGTTTGTTGCTTGCACCAACCGACTGGCACATCGTAAAGGCTGCTGAAGTATCTGGGTATACTGTGCCTAGTGCAGTTACAACCTATCGTGCAGCGGTACGCACAGCAAGCAATACAATCGAAACAGCAATCGACAATGCTGCAGACTTGGATGCGTTTATTGCCCTGTTTGACGTACCTGTAGATTCAGACGGTAATCCGACAGGTAATGCGCCGATAAACGACTGGCCTGACGAGGTATAATAATGGAAATGACCAGCCTAGTAGATATGCTGCTTGGCCTACTCGCTGCTGCAGGTGCGTGGTGGGCTAACGGCATGACCCGTGAACAGAAACGTGTAGAGATACTGCTAAACAAGACACGTGAAGAGTACGCTACACGCATGGAACTCCGTGATGATATGAGGCAAGTTATGGAAGCACTACATCGTGTAGAAGATAAACTAGATAAAGTATTGAGTAGGGAACTGTAAAATGGCAATGTTTAAAGCATTTAAACCTAGTGGCATGGAGAAGATAGCACGGTCTATGGGCTATCAAGGTAATATGCAGGGATTCCAAGACTTCCTTGCACAAGACCCCATGAAACAACAGAAGATGAATGATTATACAAACAAAGCTATGCAGATGGCTAAAGGTGGTGTAGTTAAGAAGTTTCAGACAGGTGGTAGTGTTCAACCTCAATCACAATCTCAAGTATCTGGTGTAACTGATTTTAGTGTGCAACAGATGTATGATCCTAAATTAACTGAGGATCAAATTACAAAAGGAGTTATGACTCCTTACGATACTTCTCAAGATGTTGCTGCAGGTACAGGCACATTAACAGGGCAGGTACAAACACCTACAGCTATGGCATTGACAGCACAAGCGCAACAGCCGGGACAAACTACAGCTAACTTAGTTCAGGCAGACACTGCTGCTGCAGATGTGGATGCTGCTGTATCTGCTACGCAAGCAGCACAGTCAGACCCTAATGACCCTAGACTGCAAGTAACTGCTGCGCAACAAACACAATCTTCTGTAGGCAATCTACAAGCAGCACAGGGTAATGCCATCCTTATTAACAATCCTGTACAACGTCAAATACAGCAGGGTGAACTGATTAGTGGTACAGGTGTGGACGCTGCTAAAGCGGCACAGGTAACTGCACAGACAGATGCTGCTGCTGCACAGGCTAATCCATCTGCACAAACCATGGTGGCTACACAGCTTGACGGTTTGATGCAACAGTTCCAAGGCGGTGCTACACCAGCATGGGCTGCAGGGGCTATGAGGGCTGCTACATCAGCTATGGCAGCACGTGGGCTAGGTGCATCATCTCTTGCTGGTCAGGCCGTTGTACAGGCTGCTATGGAGTCTGCAATGCCTATTGCAATGGCAGATGCAAAGACTGTTGCGGCTTTTGAATCACAAAATTTATCTAACAGGCAGCAGTCAGCTATGCTTGCCGCAGAACAACGTGCAAGGTTTATGGGTCAAGAGTTTGACCAGACATTCCAAGC
>Ga0222718_10000581_pt1 | contig 37420 bp, 48 predicted proteins | sample C33_27DmetaG_FD_165045 | JGI IMG/M metagenome (GOLD analysis project Ga0222718, IMG submission 165045) | Estuarine water microbial communities from San Francisco Bay, California, United States - C33_27D | ecosystem: Environmental > Aquatic > Marine > Unclassified | place: USA: California...
AACATCCTGAAAACAAACAAGACATAACTTTAAATTCAGGTAGATTTGGTCCTTATCTTAAATGTGAAAATAAATCTGCAAGACTTGAAAATGTGGAAGATCTTTTCTCAATAGGAATAAATAGAGCGATTACACTAATTGCAGATGCAAAACCTGGCAGGATCTCTTCTTCGCTTATAAAAGATTTAGGTGAACACCCTGAAGATAAAAAACCTGTAAGAATAATGAAAGGTCAATATGGCCCTTATATAAAATATAAATCTCTTAATGCAACTATTCCAGAAGAAAAAGATCCTTCTGAAATCACAATGGAAGATGCATTAATTTTAATAGAGAAAAGAAAAGAATATGATAAGCTAAAAAAAAGTAAAAAAAGAAAATCTAAATAATGAAAATATCTCTATACATAGCTGTAATAATGACTTTAATATTTTCAAATCTTTCAGCTAATGAAAATTGTAAAAACACACCTGGTTTCAAAAAAATAGGAAAAGAGTCATTAGAATATGCAAAATGTATAGCTAATAAAAGTAAAGAACTAGGTAAACAAAGTTTAAAAAAACTTAATACTGACTCTAAACTGACTGACTGGATAAAAAAGAAATTAGATAAATGAGTCAAGTTGAAATTAAAATAAAAGAATTAAATATTATTCTACCAGAACCAAAAGGGCCCGTAGGTGCCTACGTAGCTACCAAGATAGTTGGAAAATTATTATATATATCAGGACAAATTTCTATTGATGAGAATTTAAAACTTATAACAGGTAAAGTTGGACAAGAATTAAATTTAGAACAAGGTTATAGAGCAGCAGAAAGGTGTGGTTTAAGTATTATTGCTCATGCAAAAAAAGCTTGCGGGGGAGATTTAGATAAAATTAAATCTTGTGTTAAATTAACTGGTTATGTTAATTCAGCAGACAATTTTAAAGATCAACCTAAAATAATTAATGGTGCATCTGACATAATAGCTAAAATATTTGAAAAAAAAGGTGAACATGTACGTGCAGCTGTTAGCGTTAATAGTTTGCCTCTTGGTGTGGCTATTGAAGTTGATGCTATATTTGAGATTAATTGATATTTGGTCTACCTACTGAATAATAACTTATTTTATTTTTTTTCATTTCTTCAGCATTATAAAGGTTTCTTAAATCATATAATTTAAATTTTTTATTTTTAACAATTTTTTTAAAATCTATTAATTTAAATTCGTCCCATTCAGTGAGTAAAATTACTAAATCAGCATCAACACAATTCGTTTGAATATTTTTTCTAAAACTACAATTTTTTATTTTTATAAATTCACTCTTTTTTCCTGATGGATCGTAATAAGTTACTTTTGCACCTTTTTTGCAAAGATAAGGTATCATTTTCAAACTAGTTGAATCCCTCATATCATCGGTATTTGGTTTAAATGTAACACCTAAAAATGAAATTCTTTTATTTTTTAAATTAGACCCTAATATTCTATGAACTCTTTGTGTAAGTAAATTTACTCTTTCATGATTTGATCTTATTACTGATTTAACTACAGACAAATTAACTTTAAATTTATCAGCTGCAGATACTAATCCTTTTGTATCTTTTGGAAAACATGAACCACCGTAAGCAGGACCCGCCCGTAAAAATCTTCCTCCTATTCTACTGTCAGAGCCCATACCTAATGAGATGTCTTCTATATTGACACCAGATTTTTCGCATAAATTTGCAAGTTCATTAATAAAAGTAATTTTTGTAGCAAGAAATGCATTTGAAGCATATTTAATTAATTCTGCTCCCCTCCTTGATGTGGTGAAGAATTTTGAGCCTTTGTTAATTAATGGTGCATAAAGTTTTCTCATTATATTAAAAGAATTTTTTTCATTTGAACCAATAACAACTCTATCTGGAAATCTAAAATCACGTATTGCTTCTCCTTCTCGAAGAAATTCTGGATTTGATATAACTGTAAATAATTTTTTCTTTTTTTTTAAAATTTTTTCGATTTCATCTCCCGTGCCGATCGGGACTGTAGATTTAGTGACAATAATTTTTTTTCTTTTTGTATATTTAAATATTTCTTTTGTACATTTTAATACATAGGATAAGTCAACTTTAGTAGATCCTTTTTTAGTCGGCGTGCCAACACAAATGAAAATTATATCACTTAAATTTAATGCTTGTTTAATATCTGAAGTAAAGGACAAACGCTTAGCTATATAGTTTTTTTTAATTAACTCATCTAATCCAGGTTCATAAATTGGTGAGACGCCAGAATTAAGTTTCTCTATTTTATTTTTATCTTTATCAACACAGATAACTTGATTTCCTATGTCAGCAAAACATGTTCCGCTTACTAATCCGACATAACCTGTTCCAATCATGCACAATTTCATTTTGTTCCTCTAAAAATTTGAATACCAGAATTAATGTATCCGCTTAAAGTTCCGCAATCTAAATATTTACCTGTAAAAATACTTCCATAAAATTTATTTTCTTTTTTTATTAAGTTTCTAATTGCATCTGTAATATGTATTTCCTTACCTTGACCTGGTTTTAATTTTTTAATTTCACCAAATATATTTGAAGGTAAGATGTATCTTCCTATAATTGCAAAATTTGACGGCGCTTTTTTGATACTTGGTTTTTCTACTACATCTTTAATTTGAAAATATTTTTTTTTTTTATTTTTAATAGACAATATACCCCATCTTGAAACCGTTTTTCTATCAACTCTTTTAGTAGCAATTATAGACTCTCCGGTTTTTTTATGTAATCTTATCATTTCTTTTGAGCAGTTATTTTTTATAATTAAATCGTCGGGTAAAAGCATTAAAAAATATTTATTTTTAATAAGGGTTTTACATTTTAAAACAGCATCACCGGTTCCTTTAGGTTTGTTTTGATAAACAAATTTTATCATTTTTTGGTATTTCTTTAATTTATTGAATTCTTGAATTAATCTTTTATCTTTTTTTTTTCTTATGATTTTTTTATAAAAACTGTCATTAAAAAAATATTTTTTTATTGAAAGTTTATTTTTAGAAATTATAAATATAAATTCTTTAATGCCAGCTTCAATACATTCATCTAAAATATATTGTAAATTTGGCTTACCGTTAATAGGCATTAACTCTTTAGGTATAACACTTGTTAAAGGAAGCAGTCTTGTACCTAATCCTGCTAATGGAATAATGGCTTGTTTTATCATATGATTCTTATATTAGTTGATATCATTGTAGTTGAGAAATGAAAATATTTAATAATAAAGAAGATCTAAAATCTGAAATTATAAATGATATATCCATATCTTTTATTCCAACTATGGGAGGTTTGCATAAAGGCCATGTATCTTTAATAAAAAAAGCAAAAAAATTTAAAAATAAAACTCTAGTTTCAATTTATGTAAACCCAAAACAATTTAATAAAAAAGAAGACTATGATAAATATCCTCGAAATTTACAAAATGATATTAAAATTTTAAAAAAACTTAAAATAAATTATCTATATCTTCCGGATAATAAAGGAATATTTAATTTTAAACCTAAAAATAAAATATACTTACATACTTTTTCACAACAATTATGTGGTAAATATAGAAAAGGACATTTCGGAGGTGTTTTAAATGTTGTTAATAGATTCTTAGAAATTATTAAACCAAAATATATATTTCTTGGTCTTAAAGACTTTCAACAGCTTATTCTAATAGAGAAACACATTATTAAAAATAAGATCAATACTAAAGTTATAGGGTGTAAAACTATTCGTGAAAATAACGGGGTTGCTTGTTCAACAAGAAATTTCAATTTGAACAATAAAGAGATGCAAATAGCTGAGAAGATCTATATTTATTTATGCAAAATTAAGAAAAAAGTTAAAAAAAATATAAAGTTTTTTAATAGATCATTATTTAAAAAGGAACTAATTAAATTAGGTGCAAGTAAAATTGATTATCTAGACATCATAAATCTTAAAAAATTAAAGAAAGCCAAAAATAAAAAAGAAAAATTTAATATTTTTATAGCTTATTATTTAAATCATATAAGACTAATAGATAATTTTTAGTTAAGAAAATAGTAGGAACCTAAACCTAAAAAAGATAAAAAACCAATTACATCAGTTATTGTAGTAACAAAAACACTTGAAGCTAACGCTGGATCAATATTTATTTTTTTTAATGAAACCGGAACTAAAATACCAAATAGACCAGCAACAATCATATTTAAGATCATTGATACACCAATCAACATAGATAAATTTAAATCTTTAAACCATAATTGAACAATGACGGCAGTAATTATTGCAAATATAATTCCGTTTAAAATACCTATTAAAAATTCCTTTCCAATTACTTTATTTAAATTACTTTTTGAAAGCTCCTTTGTAGCTATTGCTCTTATAGTTACAGCTAAAGTTTGCATTCCAGCGTTACCTCCCATAGATGCAACTATTGGCATAAGAAATGCTAAAGCAACCATTTGTTCAATCGAGGCTCCAAAATTACTAATTACCCATGTTGCTAGCAAAGCGGTAAATAAATTTAGTAAAAGCCAGTTAAATCTTCTTTTTGTTTTTAACATAACGCTATCAGTTATTTCTTCATCACCTACTCCGGCTAATCTTAATGTATCCTCTTCAGCTTCTTCTTGAACAACTGTAACAACATCATCAGCTGTAATCATTCCAACTAACTTATTTTCTTTATTTACTACTCCAGCAGAAACTAAATTATAATTTTCAAATGCGTGACCAACTTCTTCTTTATCCATGTTTACAGAAATTAAAACTGGCATTTCATTCATAATTAAATTCATTTTTGACTCCCTAGCAGTTCTTAAAACTCTTGAAGACGGGACAGTTCCAATAGGTTTAAAATCGTTATCTACTATAAATATTTCTAAAAACTCTTTTGGTAATTCTTTATCTTCTCTTAAATAATCAATTGTTTGTCCAACTGTCCAACTACTCGGCACTGCAGTAAACTCTCGTTGCATTATTCTAGCAGCCGAGTCTTCTGGATAACTTAAACCTTCTTGAAGTAAAAATTTATCTTTTGGAGGTAGTTTTTCTAATACTTTTTCTTTGTTTTCTTTAGATAAATTTTCAAGAATTTTTATAGCATCATCTGACTCTAACCTTTTAATAATCTTGATTAAAGAGTCTATTGAAAGTAGTTGTAGTACTTCACTTTGAATAGACTCATTTAATTCAATAAATATTTCTGGCTCAATATTAAAAGACTCTATTTCAATTAATTTATTTCTTGTATCTGGATTTAAATTTTCAATTAGATTAGCTATATCTGCTTCGTGTAAATCTTTTAAAGTTTGATTAATAAAATCTACATTTCGAAGTTCTATATTATCGCTAAAGGTATTAATAAATTCTTTATTAAAATCCAAATTTACTTTTTTGCTACCTGTAGATTTTAGTAAAGCCATAAATGTCTCTTAAAGTTTTTTTGAGACTAATAGTCTATTAAATGGTAAAATTCAATTCAAATGAGTATAGAAATTAAGATAAGCAAAAAACTTGTTTCCTACGAAAAGGCAATGCTTTTTCTTAATAAAAGAGTAGAAGAAGTTAAATTTGGAAGAAATAAAGAGATTATATGGATTCTAGAACATCCAACAACATATACAGCTGGTGTAAGCTTTAATAAAAATGAAATTTTAGACAAAAAAATAAAAGTAATAAAAACAAATCGCGGTGGAAAAATTACTTTACATAATCCCAGTCAAAAAATTGTTTATTTTGTTATTAATTTAAACAAAAGAAAAAAAGATATAAGGAAATTTATAAATTGTATCGAAAGAAGCATTATTGATTTTTTAAAAATTTATAGAATAAAAGCTAACAAAGATAAAAACAATATAGGAATTTGGGTCAAAAATAAAAAAATTGCTGCCATTGGTTTGAGAGTTTCTAGATGGATTGCTTATCATGGATGTTCAATAAATATAGCAAATAATTTAAATCAATATTTAAAAATTATTCCATGTGGTTTAAATAACAAAGAAATAACTTCTATTAATAACGAAAGAAAAATTTTTCCTAAAGATTATGAAGAAAAATTAGCAAGTATATTTGTTAAAAATATAAACAACATTTAGAAATTTTTTTTTAAAAAGTCCTCAAAATTTTTATTGTATTTTGCCTTAAAATTATATTGAATATTATTTATCATAAATTTTATCTTATAAGCATGAAGCATAAGATCTTTAATTTTAAGTCTTTTTCTATCGTTTAAAAAATATTTATCATCGCCAATAATCGGGTTTCCTATATTTAAAAGTTGTTTTCTTAACTGATGTTTTCTTCCTGTAATAGGATTTAACTCAATATAAGAATATCCTTCATTTGATTTAATAATCTTAAGATTTGAAATTGCTTTTTGAGAAACTCTTTTATTGTTTTCAAAATAAACTAATTCATTCCTCATTGTTTTTATGGTTTTGTCAACTTTTCCATAAACAATAGCTAAATATGTTTTGTGAATTTTTCTTATTCTAAAAAGGGATGTAAATAATTGAGCATATTTTCTATTTTTTGCTACTATTAAAATACCTGAAGTATCTTTATCTATTCTGTGAACAATATAAGGAGTTATATTTTCAAAATATCTAGTGTTTTTAAGAATATCTATTAAATTTTTAAAAGATTTCGTACCAGATTGAACTGGTAAACCTTTCGGTTTATTTACTACTATAAAATTTTCATTATCCTCTATTACATAATCATCATATTTACTTATTTCATTTTTTTTTGGTTTATATTTAACTTTAATTTCTTTGCTTATAGGTTTAAATTTTGAAATATCATAAATTTCTATTAAATCTCCATTTTGTAATCTATATGAAGATTTGGTTTTCTTTTTATTAACTTTAATTTTATTTTGTCTGATGATTTTTTCTACTAAAGAGTGAGGTAAACTAATAACTTTTTGTACAAACCATTTATCAAGTCTTGTGTCATGATAATTATCATCCACAATAAAAAATTTAGGCATTAAAACTTAAATTATTTTTTAGCCAATTTTTGTTCTGACTCAGTTTCTTTTAGTTTATCTTTAGTTTCAGTCTTCTTTGGCTTGTCAACTTTTTTTGCTTCAGGGTTTCGATCAACTAATTCAATAACTGCCATTGGTGCATCATCTCCAGTTCTAAATCCTGCTTTTAAAACTCTAGAATAACCGCCTTTTCTAGTACTATATCTTTTAGACAATTCATCAAAGACTTTTGTTACGGATTTCTTATCTTGCAGTTTTGAAAATAATCTTTTTTTATTACTTAAAATATTTTTTTTACCAATGGTTATAACTTTATCAATTTGTGGTTTAAGTTCTTTAGCTTTTGGTAAAGTAGTTATTATTTGTTCATATTTAATTAAGGAATTAAGCATATTTTTAAATAAAGCTTTACGATGCTCACTTGTCTTATTTAATTTTCTGTATCCGATGCCGTGTCTCATTAGTAGTTATTTTCCTCTAATTTTTTAGAAAGCTCAGCTATATTATCTGGAGGCCAGTTTGGTATTTCCATGCCAAGATATAAAGACATTGTATTAAGAACCTCTTTAATTTCATTTAATGATTTTCTACCAAAGTTAGGAGTTCTAAGCATTTCTGGCTCAGTTTTTTGAACTAAATCTCCAATATAAATAATGTTATCATTTTTTAAGCAATTCATTGATCTAACTGACAGTTCAAGTTCTTCAACTCTTTTTAATAAATTTCTATTGAATTCAGGCTCTGTAGATTTTACCTCTTTAGTTATTTCTTTTGGATCTTCAAAATTTATAAACATTGCTAGTTGATCTTGAAAAATTCTAGCTGAGTATGCTATTGCATCTTCTGCATCAACAGTTCCATTTGTTTCCACGGTCATAATTAATTTATCATAATCCAAAGCGCTACCGGCTCGAGTATTTTCAACAGAAAAAGAAACTTTTTTAACTGGGCTAAATAAAGAATCGATAGAGATTAGTCCAAGAGGACTATCTTCAGATTTATTTTTTGGTGCCGAAACGTACCCTTTTCCTGTACTTACCAATAATTCCATGTGAAAATGTATTTTTTCATCAAGGTTACAAATAATTTGGTCTGGATTTAAAATTTCAATTTCAGGAACTAAGGTAATATCTTTAGCTTTTACTTCTTTAGGGCCTTTTATGTCTAAAATAATTTTTTTTGGACTAGAAGTAGACGACTTAATGGCCAAATTTTTAATGTTTAAAACTATATCTGTAACATCTTCACTCACACCTTTTATTGATGAAAATTCATGAAGAACACCATCAATTTGAATAGCCGTAACTGCGGCTCCTTGAATAGATGATAATAATATTCTTCTTAAAGAATTTCCTATAGTTTGACCAAAACCTTTTTCTAACGGTTCAGCGATAACTTTAGCTATAGTCTTATCTTCGTTGCTAGTAATTTCTAATTTATTGGGTTTAATAAGTGCTTTCCAGTTTTTATCTATTACATTTGTCGTAGTTTGCATTATACTCTCCTTCGTTTTGGGGGTCGTGCTCCATTATGTGGCATAGGTGTTGTATCTTTTATTGATAAAATTTTAAATCCTCTCGATTGTAATGATCTTAATGCAGTTTCTCTTCCAGATCCTGGACCTTTTACTTGAACAGTTAAAGTTCTTAAACCCTGTTCAAAAGCTTTAGCTCCAGCATCATCAGCTGCTATCTGTGCTGCGTAAGGTGTAGATTTTCTAGAGCCTTTAAAACCTTTTGCACCAGCCGAGGACCATGAAATTATATTTCCACTTTCGTCTGCAATTGAGATTATTGTATTATTAAAAGTTGAGTAAACATAAGCTATACCAGAGGTAATATTTTTTTTTATTTTTTTTTTGGCTTTAAAGGTACTAGTTTTTTTTGTCTCTACTTTTTTTTCCTCTTTAACCACTGCATTATTATTTTTTTTATTCATTTTAATTTATTTTTTAAGAGGGGTTAATTTTTTACCAGCTATAGCTATTGCCTTTCCTTTTCTAGTTCTAGCATTGCATTGTGTCCTCTGACCTCTCACAGGTAATTTTTTTTTATGTCTAGATCCTCTGTAACAAGCTAGATCAACAAGTCTTTTAATATTTATAGAAATTTCTCTTCTTAAATCACCCTCGACTTTATGATTGGCGTCAATAAATTCTCTAATCTTTAAAACTTGCTCTTCAGATAATTCATTTACTCTTTTAGATGATGGTATGTTTAATTGTTCACAAATTTTTTTTGAAGAATGTAATCCTATTCCGTGAATATATGTTAGAGCAATACTAACTACCTTATTTTGTGGAATATTTATCCCTGCGATACGAGCCATAAATTTATGAATTTTTAATTCTTGCGTATTTATATTGTCTAATCATTTAAAGTCAACCCTTGATACTCTCTAATAAATAGCTAATTTCATCGTTAATTTCAGGTATTGTAGCCTCACCATTAATTACCTTAAGTAAATTAAATTTTTTATAAAAATTAATTAATGGTTCAATATTTTTTTCATAAGTTTGATATCTTTTGACCGCTATATCTAAAGTATCATCAGATCTTTTTTGTAAATATTTTGAAGCACAACAATCTGAATTTATAGGAGCAGGGTTAAAAAATTCATTATAGATTTTACCGCATAGAGAGCAAACTGATCTTCCTGAAATTCTTTTTTTAATTAGTTCTAAAGATACAGAGAGTTTTAAAACTAGAGATATTTTTTGATCATATTGTTTTAAAATATGATTTAAATTTTCTGCTTGAAGTATATTTCTGGGAAAACCATCAAAAATGAATCTGTTTTTATATTTAATATTTGAAACAAATTTTTTAATTAAATTTCCTACTATTTCATCGGACACTAGTTGGCCTGAATTCATAGTAGTTGAAATATTAATTCCTAATTCTGATTTATTCTTAATCTCACTTCTTAAAAGTTCTCCTGTAGAAATTTGAAATAATTTAAATTTTTTTACAATAAAATCTGACTGGGTTCCCTTGCCAGCTCCCGGAGGGCCAAATATAACTAAATTCATTTACTTGTTATTTTCCAAATTTTGTTTTTTTAATTAATGATTCGTATTGCGAACTCATCAATCTAGTTTGGACTTGAGTTACAGTATCCATAGCTACCACAACTACAATTAATATAGACGTTCCACCTAAATAAAATGGTATAGGATATTTTGCTATTAAAAATTCAGGCATTAAACAAACAAACGTTAAATATAAAGCTCCGACAGTAGTCAATCTCATTAAGATTGTATCAATATACTCTGCTGTTCTTTCTCCAGGTCTTATACCTGGTATATAGCCACCGTATTTTCTTAAGTTCTCTGCAGTTTCTTTAGGGTTAAAAACTATTGAAGTATAAAAGAATGAAAAAAAAATTATTCCTGAAGCGTAAAGCAACATGTAAAGAGGTTGACCTTGAGTAAACAACGATGATATTTTTAAAAAAGTATCAGACTCTGCAAAACCAAAATTTGAAATAGTGATAGGCAAAAGCAATAATGCAGAAGCAAAAATCGCCGGTATTACTCCAGCAGTATTTATTTTTAGAGGAAGGTGAGATGACTCTCCACCATACATTTTATTTCCTACTTGTCTCTTGGGATAATTAATTAATATTTTTCTCATAGCTCTTTCAAAAAATACAATGAAAAGAACTGTTAAAATTACTAAAATAAAAATACCTACAATCATAACGGCTGATAAAGCCCCGGTTCTACCAAGTTCAAAAGTTGAAGCTAAAGCTCTTGGTATCTCTGCCACTATGCCTGAAAAAATAATTAATGATATACCGTTTCCAACTCCTCTTAATGTTATTTGTTCTCCGAGCCACATTAAAAAAGTAGTACCTGCTACAAGAGAGATAGTTGTAATAATCCTGAAAGACATTCCTGGTTCAATAACTAAATTTCCTGCATTTTCTAATCCTACTGAAACGCCATAACCTTGTAGACATGCGATTAAAACAGTTCCATATCTTGTTATTTGTGTAATTTTTTTTCTACCAATTTCTCCTTGTTCCTTTAGATTTTTGAAATAATCAGAAACACCTGTTAACAATTGAACAATAATTGAAGATGAAATATATGGCATTATTCCTAAAGCAAAAATTGCCATTCTTGTAACTGCTCCACCCGAAAACATATTAAACATTCCAAGTAAACCTTTTTGACTTGAGGCCATGATTTCTTTTAAAGCCAGAGGATCTATACCTGCTAAAGGAATATAAGTACCTAAACGGTATATAGCTAATATTAAAATCGTAAATATTATTCTATTTTTTAAGTCTTTAGCTTGACTAAATGAACCAGCTGTATTGAGTGTTTCACTTGACATAATCTGTTATTTCTTAATTATGCTTATTTTTCCACCAGCTTTTTCAATTTTTAACAAAGCTTGTTTTGATGCAAAATGTGCAGAAATTACTATATTTTTTTTAATTTCTCCTGATCCTAAAATTTTTAATTTTAAAAACTTTTTATTAATAAGTTTTTTTTCTTTTAAAATTTTTAAATCAATATTATCTTTAATTTCATTTTTAGATTTGTCTAAAATATTTTGTATTTTAGAAAGATTTAAAATAGCAGTATTTTTTTTGTTTATCGATTTAAATCCTCTTTTAGGCAATCTTCTGTATAAAGGCATTTGGCCTCCTTCAAAACTTTTTATAGCTACACCAGATCTAGATTTTTGACCTTTATGACCTCTAGAAGATGTTTTTCCTTTACCGGAGCCTATTCCTCTTCCAACTCTAATTTTTTTTTTATTATTTTTAGTTAAATTATTTAATTCCATTATTTAGCTTCTCTTTTTAAAACTATGTCTGATATTTTTTTTCCTCTTATGGCTGATAAAATTTTAGGAGAATTTTGCGATTTTAATCCATTAACACAAGCTTTCAAAACATTGTGTGGGTTGGCTGAACCTAAAGATTTAGCCACAATATCTTGGATGCCTAACACTTCACAAACAGATCGTATTGGTCCACCTGCAATTATTCCTGTACCTGCGGGTGCTGTTCTTAGAAAAACTTTACCGGAACCATTCTTTCCTTTGACATCGTGATGAAGTGTTCTTCCCTCTTTTAATGGTATTTTAACTAAATTTCTTTTAGCATCTTCAGTAGCTTTCTTAATCGCATCAGGAACTTGCTTAGACTTACCTTGACCAATGCCTACAGAACCTTTTTGATTACCCACAACAACTAACGCTGCAAAGCCAAATCTTCTTCCGCCTTTGACAACTTTAGTAATTCTGTTAATTGCAACTAATTTCTCTTTTATATCGGTTTCAATTTTTTTATTATCATTCATATTAGAATTTCAGTCCGTTTTTTCTTAATGTTTCAGCAAAAGTTTTTACTCTACCATGATATTTATTTTCACCACGATCAAAGTAAACTTCAATAATATTTTTTTCTTTAGCTCTTTTAGCTAAGATTTCACCTATTAAACTTGATTTCTCCATTTTTTTTACTTTATTTTGCTTAATTTCTTTTTCAATAGATGAAGCAGAAACTAAAGTTTTTTTAAGTTTATCATCTATAATTTGAGCTGATAAATTATTCAACGATTTTGATACAGATATTCTATATCTATTTACACTCACTTTTTTTAATTTTTTTCTGTTTCTTAACTTTCTTTTTATTTTATTATTTATTTTTTTCATTATTTCTTTTTACCCTCTTTTCTAAGGACAAATTGACCTCTCTCTTTAATTCCTTTTGCTTTATAAGGCTCAACTGGTTTTAAATTTTTAATATCTGCAGCGATTTTAGAAACTAATTCTTTATCTACTCCATTTATTTTAATTACTGTTTGCTTTTCAATTGTAATTTTAACTTCTTTTGGAATTTTAAAATTAACATCATGGCTAAAACCTATTTGTAAATTTAATATTTCACCTTTTAAATTTGCTCTAAAACCTACGCCACTTATCTCTAAAATTTTTTCGTGTCCAGATGAAACACCTTTTACAGCATTATTTATTAAACTTCTATATGTGCCCCACATAATTGAGGTTTTTTTATCTATTTTTTTGTTTAAAGGTAATAATTGAAACTCACTTTCTTTTAAATTCGAAGAGAAGATCTTATCATTTATTGTTAGTTTTTTTGTTCCTTTTGGGCCCGAAATAGTTAAATTCCCACCTTCAATTTTTATTGAAGATTCTTTAGGAATAATAATATTTTTTTTACCAATTTTTGACATTAAAAAACCCTACAAATTATTTCTCCGCCGACATTATTTTCTCTAGCTTCTGTATCACTCATTACACCTTTTGGTGTTGATAAAATAGCTAATCCTAAACCATTCATTACTTTAGGGATACTTGTTGCTCTAGAGTAAACTCTTCGACCTGGCTTAGAAATTCTTTTAATTTCTTTAATAACTGGATCACCCTCGTAGTACTTAAGTGTGATCTTTAAAGAAGTTTTGTTGTTTTCAGTTTTTTCAATAAAATAATCTTTAATATAGCCCTCGTTTTTAAGAATTTCTAAAATGTTTTTTCTAAAGTTAGATGATGGTATTTCAACTGAATTTAATGATCTCATTTGACCATTTCTAATTCTTGAAAACATATCGCCTATTGGATCTGTTAATGTCATTTTCCTCCTACCAACTTGATTTTGTTATTCCAGGAATTTTACCAGCAGACGCCATGTCTCTCAGTGCAATTCTAGATATTTTTAATTTCCTATAAACTCCATGTGGTCTTCCTGATATTTCACATCTATTTCTAATTCTAATTTTTGCAGAATTATTAGGAAGTTTATTAAGTTTTAATTGTGCTTCAAATCTTTCTGAAAGATCTAATTTTCTGTTATTAATGATTTTTTTTAAAGCAGCTCTTTTTTTTGCGTATTTTCTTACCAATTTAATTCTTTTTAAATTTTTTTGTACTGCACTAGTTTTGGCCATGTTTATCCTTAGTTTTTATTATTATTTAATGGGAAATTAAATTCTTTCAATAGTTCTAAAGTCCCTTCTTTATTTTTACTCGATGTAACAATTGTTATATCTAAACCTCTGATTTTATCTACTTTATCAAAATTAACTTCTGGAAATACTATATGCTCCTTAATACCAAAAGAATAATTGTTTGAATTATCAATTCCTTTTACGGAAAGACCCCTAAAGTCTTTAATTCTAGGTAAAGCTATATTCACAAGTCTATCAATAAACTCATACATTTTTTGAGCTCTTAAAGTAACTTTTACACCAGCGTTTGAACCTTTTCTTGTTTTGAAATTAGAAATGGATTTTTTAAACTTTGTTATAATAGGTTTTTGTCCTGATATTAAAGACATATCATCTAAGCAAGCTTTAAGTTTTTTTCCATCAGATGCGTCTTCACCTAAACCCATATTTAAAATAATTTTTTCAAACTTTGGAACATCATGTCTGTTTTTTAAAGAAAGTTTGCTCATAAGTTTAGCAACGATTTCCTTTTCATATGTATTTTTTAATCTTGGCATTATTTTTTATTAACTTCTTTTTTTTTATCTTTTTTTGTATCAATATTTTTAATATTTGATTGATGAATAAAACTTTCTTTTGAGATAATTCCACCCTTGTTTTCTTTTGTGGGCTTAGTGTGTCTCTTAATCATGTTTATTGATTTGATTTTGATTTTATTTAATTTTCTATTAATTTCTAATATTTCACCAGTTTTGCCTTTGTCTTTTCCAGAAATAACTTTTACTTGAATTCCTTTTTTCAATATCATTTTAAAGCACCTCCGGCGCTAAAGAAATAATTTTAGTATGACCTCTTGCTCTTAATTCTCTAGTTACAGGTCCAAATATACGTGTTCCTATAGGTTCACCCTTGTCATCAGTGAGTACAACTGCATTTTTGTCAAATTGTACTTTGGAACCATCTTCTCTAAAAATTTCTTTTCTTGTTCTTACAACAACGGCTTTATGAACAGCGCCTTTTTTAACTTTACCTTTAGGTATTGCATCCTTAACACTAATTACAATTATATCTCCAACTGATGCATATCTTCTTTTAGAGCCACCTAAAACTTTTATGCACTCTACTCTTTTAGCCCCTGTATTGTCCGCAACTGTAAGTTCAGTTTGAATTTGAATCATTATTCTTTCACCTGCCAAGTTTTCTTCTTAGAAAAAGGTTTGCACTCAATAATTGATACTTTTTCACCTTCTTTAAATTTGTTTTTTTCATCGTGAGCGTGGTATTTTTTTGATCTTTTAATAACTTTTTCATAAAAAGGATGTTTAAATTTTCTTGTAACTTCTACAACTATGGTCTTATTATTTTTAGCACTAGTCACTATTCCTTTTAAAACTTTTTTTGTCATTTGGAATTCTTTATTGTTGTGTATAATCTTGCTATACTTTTTTTTATTTGGTTATATTGCGCTGGATTATTAATTTGATTATTCACTTTTTTAAATCTTATATTAAATAAGTCTTTTTTAAGCGTTAAAATTTTTTTCTCCGCCTGATCCTTTGTTAATTTTTTATCTTCTTTTTTTTTCGCCATTATCTTTTTACAAATTTTGTTTTTATAGGTAACTTAGCTGAGGCTTTATATAAAGCTTCTCTAGCTATTTCTTCGCTTACACCATCTATCTCAAAAATTATTCTTCCTGGTTTAACTCTGCAAGCATAATATTCTGGTGATCCTTTTCCTTTACCCATTCTTACTTCAGTTGGTTTTTTTGAGACTGGAATATTTGGAAAAATTCTTGTCCACACTTTACCAGTTCTTTTCATATATCGCGTTAAAGCTACTCTTGCTGCTTCAATTTGTTTTCCTATTATTCTTTCTGGTTCAGTCGCTTTCAAACCAAATTGTCCATAATTAAGTTTAACTGCTCTAACTGCTTTGCCATGTATTCTTCCTTTAAAGGCTTTTCTGTATTTAGTTCTGACTGGCTGTAGCATTTTTTACCCTTTCTTTTTTTTCTTTTTCAACATCTTTAGCCATTAATTCGCCTTTATAAATCCAAACTTTTACTCCAATAATTCCATAAGTAGTTAAAGCTTCTGCAAAACCATAATCAATTTCGGCTCTAAGAGTATGAGATGGTATACTTCCTTCACGTAACCACTCAGTTCTTGCAATCTCATTACCAGCTAATCTTCCGCTTAACATAACTTTAATACCTTTGGCATTTAATCTCATAGCTGATTGCATTGCCCTTTTCATTGCCCTTCTATATGCAATTCGTTTAACTAATTGTTGTGCAATGTTTTCAGCTACTAAATTTGCATTTAATTCTGGCTTTTTAATTTCTTTAATATTAACAGTCACATCGCTATCAGTAATCTTCATGATATTTTTCTTAATTTTTTCTATATCTGCACCTTTTTTTCCAATAACAAAACCAGGTCTTGAGGTATGTATAGAAACTGTACATTTTTTTGATGAACGCTCGATAATAATTTCAGATACACCAGAGTTAGTAATATTTTTTTTGATATAATTTCGGATCTTGAAATCCTCTATTAAATATTTTCCAAAATCTTTTTTTTTAGCAAACCAAGTTGAGTCCCAACCCCTATTAATGCCAAGTCTAAAACCTATCGGGTTAATTTTTTGTCCCATTATTTGTTTACCTTATTTTCTTTTTTTTCTTCTAAAACAATTGTAATTCTACTAAATGGTTTTTTAATTGGACTTGCTCTACCTTTTGCCCTGGGCCTAAATCTTTTCATAACAAGAGATTTTCCAACATAAGCTTCTTTAACAAATAAATTATCAATATCAAATTGGTTGTTATTTTCAGCATTAGAAATAGCTGATTTAACTGTTTTGCTTACATCTTTTGCTATTCTTTTTCTCGAAAATTCTAAATCTCTTAGAGCTACATCAACTTTTTTTCCTTTTATAAAGTTGCAAACTAATGAGAGTTTTCTAGGACTAGTTCTTACATTTTTATTTATAGCTTTTACAATAGAATTATTTTTATTCATTATTTTTTAACTCCATCTGATTTAGCAGCTGGTGCGGCAGCTTTTTTATCAGCAGGTGTATGGCCTTTAAAAGTTCTTGTGGGAGCAAATTCGCCTAATTTATGGCCAACCATTTCTTCAGAAATAGTGATTGGTATAAAAGATTTACCATTATGAATCATAAAACTATGACCTACAAAGTCAGGTATTATTGTAGAATTTCTTGACCAAGTTTTGATCGGTTTTTTATTTGGTGCATCTTTTAGTTTATCAATTTTTTTTAATAAACTTGGATGTACAAATGGACCTTTCCAAACAGATCTAGTCATTATTTTTTCCTTTTCTTTCTTCTTAAGATAATTAGTTTATCACTTCTTTTTGGTCTTCTTGTTTTTAAACCTTTTGCTGATTGACCCCATGGTGAGACAGGGCTTCTTCCACCAGATGTTTTTCCTTCACCGCCTCCATGTGGGTGATCAACAGGATTCATCGCAACACCCCTTGTTTGAGGACGTTTTCCTCTCCATCTATTTCTTCCTGCTTTACCAATTTTTACGTTTTTTTGATCTGGATTTGAAACTATTCCAATTGTTCCAGTACAAGCACTATTTACTTTTCTTGTTTCACCTGAAGATAATTTTAAGATAGCATAATCTCCATCATATCCGGATAAAGTTATAGAGGATCCAGCAGATCTAGCTAGTTTACCTCCGTTTCCAGGAATTAATTCAACGTTATGTATAGAAGTGCCTGGTGGTATATCTTTAAGTTCTAGTGAGTTGCCAGTCTTAATCTCTACATTTTTACCAGCTTCAACGGTATCACCTATCTTCAAACCTTGTGGTGAAATTATATAGGCTTTTTCTTTATCTTCATATGTAATTAAAGCAATATAAGCAGTTCTATTTGGATCATATTCAATTCTATCGACAGTAGCTTTCATATTTTTCTTTTTTCTAAAAAAATCTATAATTCTAAATTTATGTTTAGAACCACCGCCCATGTGTCTTGAGGTAATACGTCCTGCATTATTTCTGCCGCCAGTAACATGTTGCCCTTTAGTTAAAGGCTTATATGACGAACCTTTCCATAAACTACTTTTGTCTACAATTACTGTTCCTCTTGTAGATTTTGTATAAGGTTTAAAAGTTTTTAATGCCATTATTAAATTCCTGTAGTTAGATCTATACTTTGACCTTTTTTAAGTGTTATTATTGCTTTTTTATAACCGCTTTTGATAGTTTTTTTTCCTTGCTTCATTTTTAATTTAGATTTTTGATTAATAATATTCACTTTTAATACATTCACCTTAAACAGTTTTTCTATATTTTTTTTAATAGTTTTCTTATTAGCTTTTTCATGTACTTTGAAAACAGTTTTATTTTGTTCTGATAAAATTGTAGCTTTTTCAGTAATAATTGGATTTCTTATTGAGTCTATATGATTAATTTTTTTCATTTAGCACCCTTTCTTGAATTTTTTTTACAGATGAAGATGTCATTATTACATTTTTATACTTAAATAAATCGTAAATATTAGTACCTTCGTCTTTTATCAATTTTACATTTTTGATATTTCGTGCAGACTTATCTATATTTTTCATTGAATCGCTATCAGAAATAATTAACACATTCGCTAATTTATTTTGAACAAGAAACTTATTGAACTCTTTTGTTTTTTTTATTTCTTTTTTTACGTCTGCTAAAATATGCAAATTCTTATCTAAATTCTTTTTTGATAAAGTTTGAGCAAGAGCAAGTTTTCTTACTTTTTTATTAATCTTTTTAATTTTATAGACTGCACCTTTTGGTCCGTGAGCAACTCCTCCACCAACAAATAAAGGTGCTTTTTTACTAGCATGCCTAGCTCCACCACCACCTTTTTGGGGCACAATTTTCTTAGTGGAACCTTTTATTTCATTTCTTTGTTTGGTTTTAGCAGTTCTTGGTTTTGCATGATTTAATTGCCAATCTATAACAAATTTAATTAGCTTATAATTCACTTTAAGTTTAACTAGTTTATCTGAGATCTCTATTGTATCTGCTTTCGTTCCATCTATGTTTAGAAGAGGAAATTTCATTTATTTCTTTCCTTTCTTAGCAGCGGCAGCTTTAATTTTTGCTTCATGTTTTTCTTTAATAGTTTTTCTAGTAACATTTTTTACCGACTCTCTTAATAACACAGTTGAGTTTTTTGACCCTGGAATAGAGCCTTTTAAATATAATAAACTATTTTCTAAATCTGACTTTATTACTTCTAAATTTAACATTGTTCTTAACTTGTCTCCCATATGGCCAGCCATCTTTTTTCCTTTAAAAACTTTTCCAGGATCTTGCCTTTGTCCTGTAGAACCATGTGATCTATGAGAAACAGAAACACCGTGAGAAGCTCTTAATCCACCAAAATTCCATCTTTTCATCACACCGGCAAAACCTTTTCCTATGGTCTTAGATTTAACATCTAAAAATTTTTTATCTTTAAAAATTTCTAAACCTAGTTCATTACCCTCTTTGTATTGGTCATTATTTTCTACTCTAAATTCTTTAAGGATTTTTTTAGGCTCCGTATTCTTCTTAGCAAAATAACCTTTCATCTGCTTAGTTAGTTTAGAATTTTTTAGTTTGAAAAAACCTAATTTGACAGCACTATAACCTCTTTTTTCTCTTGAGATTACATCTAAAACTCTACCTTTTTCTACTTTTATAACTGTTACAGGAACAGATTGACCGCTGTCCAAGAATTCTCTAGTCATCCCTATTTTTGTTCCTATTAATCCAATGCTCATAATTTATATCTTTATTTCAATATCTACACCTGATGCTAAATCTAATTTCATCAAAGCTTCTACTGTTTGGGGTGTTGGTTCAATTATATCTATAAATCTTTTATGTGTTCTTGACTCAAATTGTTCTCTACTTTTTTTATCGATGTGTGGTGATCTTAAAACAGTATATCTTTCAATTCTTGTTGGTAAAGGTATAGGCCCTTTAACTTGTGCACCAGTTCTTTTAGCTGTGTTAACTATTTCCTCAGTCGACAAATCAAGGATTTTATTATCGTAAGCTTTAAGATGTATTCTTATATTTTGATTTTCCATAAATTAGGCTAACTTCTTTGTTACTTCATCTTGAACATTTTGAGGAACTTTATCATAATGACTAAACTGCATTGTATATTGAGCTCTTCCTTGTGTTGAAGAACGTAAATTATTTATATAACCAAACATATTTGCTAAAGGAACTGATGCATTAATTGCGGTTGCGTTACCCCTAGGTTCCGTGGAGGCTACTTGACCTCGTCTACTATTCAAATCTCCTATCACATCACCCATAAAATCTTCGGGTGTAACTACTTCAACTTTCATAATTGGTTCTAATAGTTTTAATGTAGCTTTTTGACAGGCTTCTCTAAAACACATTCTCGATGCAATTTCAAAAGCTAATACACTTGAGTCTACGTCGTGATGTAGTCCGTCTAAAATTGTAACTTTATAATCAATAACAGGAAAACCAGCTAAAATTCCACTTTCTGCTACACTTAAAACTCCTTTTTCAACCCCTGGAATAAATTCTTTTGGTATTGCTCCACCTTTAATTTTATTTTCGACTTCACGGCCTTGTCCAGGTTCAAGTGGCGCAACACTCAAGGTAACTTTAGCAAATTGACCTGATCCACCACTTTGTTTTTTGTGAATATAAGTAACTTCGGTTGAGCCTAGTATTGTTTCTCGATAAGCAACTTGAGGAGCTCCAACATTAGCTTCAACTTTAAATTCTCTTTTCATTCTATCTACAATAATATCTAAGTGTAATTCACCCATTCCTTTAATTATTGTTTGTCCTGACTCTTCATCAGAAGTAACTCTAAACGACGGGTCCTCTTTAGCTAATCTAGCTAAAGCTTCACCCATTTTTTCTTGGTCTGCTTTAGTTTTGGGTTCTACTGCAATTTCTATTACCGGATCTGGAAATTCCATTGGTTCTAACAAAATTGGCTTATTTTCATTACATAAAGTATGTCCTGTTATTGTGTGTTTTAAACCTGCTAAAGCTACTATATCTCCAGTTGTAGCTTCTTTAATGTCTTCTCTGCTATTAGCGTGCATTAAAAGCATCCTTCCAACTCTTTCTGTTTTTTCTTTTGAAGAGTTATATACTGAAGTGCCAGCTTGTATTTTACCTGAGTAAATTCTTATAAATGTTAAAGATCCAACAAAGGGATCATTTGCAACTTTAAATGCTAAAGCTGAAAATGGTTCATTGTCATCAAATTTCATTTCTAATTTGTCTTCAGAGTTAATTTTTGTTGCTTCTATAGACCCAATGTCTTTGGGACTAGGAAGATAATCTATAACTGAATCTAATAATGGTTGAACTCCTTTATTTTTAAAGGCAGAACCAGTAATTATAGGTACAAAGCTAAAACCTAAAGTTCCTTTTCTAATGCATTTTCTTAAATCTTCTTCTGAAGGTTCTTTGCCCTCTAAATAGGCTTCCATTAATTTTTCATCCTCTTCAACAGCAGCTTCAACTAACTCTTTTCTGTAAGTGATTGATTTTTCTTTTAAATCCTCTGGAATATCAACAATATCAAATTTAGCTCCTAAATCTTCGTTTTGCCAAATGATAGCTTTCATTCTAACTAAATCAACTACGCCTTTTAAGTCAGCTTCTGAACCAACAGGTAATTGTAAAACTAAAGGCTTACAACCAAGTCGATCTTTTATCATATCGACGCAACGATAAAAGTCTGCTCCAGTACGATCAAGTTTGTTAACAAAACATATTCTTGGAACTTTATATTTGTCAGCTTGTCGCCAAACTGTTTCTGATTGAGGTTCAACTCCAGCAACTCCATCAAAAACACAAACAGCCCCATCTAAAACTTTTAAAGATCTTTCTACTTCAATTGTAAAATCTACATGCCCGGGTGTATCAATAATATTAATTCTGTGATCTCTCCAAAAACAAGTCGTTGCAGCAGACGTAATAGTAATACCACGTTCTTGCTCTTGCTCCATCCAATCCATTGTAGCTGCACCATCGTGTACTTCACCAATTTTATGACTTTTTCCAGTATAGTATAAAATTCTTTCAGTAGTTGTTGTCTTACCGGCATCAATGTGAGCCATAATACCGATGTTTCTATATTTATCTAATGTGTATTTAGCCATAAATTTTTACCACCTAAAATGTGCGAAAGCTTTATTTGACTCTGCCATTTTATGAGTGTCTTCTCTTTTTTTTATTGCAGAACCTTTATTTTGTGATGCATCTAAAATTTCTGCATATAGTTTTTCTGCCATTGTTTTATTTTTTCTTTTTCGAGTAGCGTCCATTAGCCACCTTAATGCTAAAGCCTGTCCTCTTTTAGCTTTAACTTCAACTGGTACTTGGTAAGTTGCACCACCAACTCTTCTAGATCTGCATTCGAGATTTGGTTTAACGTTGCTAATGGCTGTATTAAAAATCTTTAAGGGATCTTCTTTATTTTTTAATTTAATTTTTTCTAAAGCGTCATAAAGAATTTTTTCTGCAGTAGATCTTTTTCCATCATACATAATTGAATTAATAAATTTAGATACTACTTCGGAATGAAATTTTGGATCTGGATAAACTTTTCTAATTGGCGCTTTTCTTTTTCTAGACATAGATTATTTTGGTTTTTTTGTTCCGTATAAAGATCTTCTTTTTTTTCTATTAGCTACTCCTTGTGTATCTAAGTTTCCTCTTAAAATATGATACCGAACACCAGGTAAATCTTTTACTCGTCCGCCTCGCAGCAAGACTACTGAATGTTCTTGTAAATTATGCCCTTCTCCTGGAATGTAAGCTGTAACTTCAAAACCATTTGATAGTCTTACTCTGGCAACTTTTCTTAATGCTGAGTTAGGTTTTTTTGGTGTTGTTGTATAAACTTTTACACAAACACCTCGCTTCAAAGGCTGTTTTTCTAGTGCTGGAACTTTGTTTCTAGCAATAGGTTTAATTCTACTTTTTTTAATCAACTGATTAATTGTTGGCATAATAATATTTTGATGTAGAATTAAGGAAACCCTTATTAAAATTTTCGTTAGTGTTTAAGGTTATATCTTACCTTACTTCTAACATTCAAAATGTGCCGTAAACTAACATTGAATTTGTAAAAGTCAATATTTAAGCTTTTATATATGATATTTAGGCTGTTTGTTCTGGCGCTTTAGGAGCAGATTCTAGCTCTTGTTTTTTAAGTTCTTCTAATCTAGCCTTATCTTGATTTCTTGCTTGATTATCCCACTGCATTTTTGTTAGCCCAGTTCCAGCCGGCACTAATCTTCCTACTATTACGTTCTCTTTTAAACCCTCTAATTTGTCAATTTTTCCTTTAATTGATGCATCTGTTAATACTCTAGTAGTTTCTTGGAAAGATGCTGCCGATATAAATGAATTAGTTTGTAGTGAAGCTTTTGTTATGCCCAATAAAACCCTTTCGAAAGTAGCTAGATTCTTTTTTTCTTCACTTAGTTTTTTATTTATTTCATTAATATCCAATAAATCTATTACCTCTCCCGTTAATAAATCTGAGTCACCAGGGTCTTTAATTTCAACTCTTTTTAACATTTGTCTTACTATAGTTTCAATATGTTTGTCATTAATTACAACACCCTGAAGTCTGTAAACTTCTTGAACTTCTGACACAAAATACTCAGTAAGTCTTTCGACACCTAATATTCTTAAAATATCATGTGGAGCTGGACTTCCATCTAAAAGATATTCACCTTTTTTAATTTTTTCTCCTTGGTTGAAATTTACATGCTTGCCTTTAGGTATTAAATAATTAGAAGTTTCACCGCTTGAAGAAACTATTGAAATTTTTTGTTTTCCTCTTAACTCTTTACCAAACTCAATTACACCATCATTTTCTGCTATAATTGCACTGTCTTTAGGTCGTCTAGCTTCAAATAATTCAGCTACTCTAGGTAATCCCCCTGTAATATCTTTTGTTTTAGAAGTTTCCTTTGGAAGTCTGGCTAAAACATCTCCAGCAGAAATTTTCTGTCCATCTTTTACAGATAAAATCGTATCGGGTACCAAATAGTATCTTGCTTCATTTCCATCTGCTTTTTTAATAATTTCACCCTTTTCATCTCTTAGAGTAATTCTGGGTTTTAATTCAGAATTTTTAAAAGAAGATTTCCAATCAGTTACAGATTTTGTAGATAAACCCGTTGCATCATCTAAGGTTTCAGTTAATGAGGTACCTTCCATTAAATCCATGTAATTTACAATACCACTCGTTTCCGCAATTACAGGAAGTGTATATGGATCCCATTCTGCTATTTTTTTTCCTTTATCAACTATTTCTCCATCTTTAAAGAATAGTTTTGATCCATAATTAACTTTGTAAATTGCTAATTGTCTTTCATTTTCATCTTCAATACTTAGTTGGGTATTTCTGCCCATTACAATTGTATTTTTTTTAGAGTCCTCAATAAGATTTTTATTGATTATATTTAATTTACCTTTTGTTTGTGTAATAATCTGAGATTCCTCTTTAATTTGAGCGGTTCCTCCAACGTGAAACGTTCTCATTGTCAATTGTGTGCCTGGTTCTCCAATTGATTGAGCTGCTATCATTCCTACTGCTTCTCCAATACTTACAAGTTTACCTCTTGCTAAATCTCTGCCATAACAAACTTGACAAACCCCTTTTGTTGACGCACATGTAATTACAGAAAAAACATTTACTGATTTAACTCCCGCTGCATCAATTTTTTCACAATCAAATTCGTCTATTAGTTTATTCTTTTTAATAATAACTTCACCAGTAACAGGGTTTTTTATGTTTTCTGCTATAACTCTTCCTAATACTCTTTCTGATAAACTAACTAAAATATTTCCACCTTCAATAATTTCTGAGATTGTCACCGATGATCTTTTCTGAGGATCACATTGTTGTTTTGTAATCTGCACATCTTGAGCTACATCACATAATCGTCTTGTTAAATATCCTGAGTTTGCAGTTTTTAGTGCGGTGTCTGCCAACCCTTTTCTTGCTCCGTGTGTTGAATTAAAATACTCCAGTACGGATAATCCCTCTTTAAAATTTGAAATAATTGGTGTTTCAATAATTTCACCTGAAGGTTTTGCGATTAAACCTCTCATACCTGCTAATTGTTTCATTTGGGCTTGGGAGCCTCTAGCTCCAGAGTCTGCCATCATATATACAGAATTAGTCTCTATTCTGTCATCATCATAAATTTTTTCAGCAGAAGAAATTTCTTTCATCATTTCGTTGGCTACAGTGTCAGTACATTTTGACCAAATATCAACCACTTTATTATATTTTTCACCTCTTGTAATTAAACCGTCAGAATATTGTTTTTCATATTCCTCTATTTGTTTTTTTGTACTGCTAATTAAATTTACTTTTGTCTTAGGAATTATTAAATCATCTTTTCCAAAAGATATCCCTGCCTTGAAAGCATGTTTAAATCCGAGTGTTTTGATTTTGTCACAAAAAATTACTGTTTCTTTTTGGCCGCAATATCTAAAAATAGTATCAATAACTTCTGATACATTTTTTTTAGTTAATAATCTATTTACTAATGAAAACTTAATATTAAAATTTTTTGGTAAAACATCCGCTAATAAAAATCTGCCAGCTGTACTAGTATATTTTTCAGTAATAGATAATCCATCTTTATTAATTGTTTTAAAAGTGGAGATTATTTTAGAGTGTAAACTTATTGAATGATTTTCTAAAGCTTGTTCTATCTCTTCAATATTAGAAAATATTCCTTTAGGTTTTTTTTCACTTTTTTCTTCTTCAGCTTGAGAAAGATAGTAAATACCCAGCACTATGTCTTGACTGGGAACTATGATTGGTTTTCCATTAGAAGGACTTAAAATATTATTTGTAGACATCATGAGAACTCTTGCTTCTAATTGGGCCTCTAAACTTAAAGGAATGTGAACAGCCATTTGATCTCCATCAAAGTCTGCATTAAAAGCTGCACAAACTAAAGGGTGAAGTTCAATGGCATTACCCTCAATAAGTTTAGCTTCAAATGCTTGAACACCCAATCTATGTAATGTAGGAGCTCTATTTAATAACACAGGATGTTCTCTTATAATGTGTTCAAGGGAGTCCCAGACTTCACTTTTTTCTTTTTCGACTAATCTTTTTGCTTGTTTAATTGTTGTGGCTAAACCTAATTTATCTAATCTTGCATACAGAAAAGGTTTGAATAACTCCAAGGCCATTTTTTTAGGCAGTCCACATTGATGTAACTTTAATTCTGGACCTACAACAATTACTGATCTTCCAGAATAATCGACCCTTTTTCCCAAGAGGTTTTGTCTGAATCTACCTTGTTTACCTTTTAACATTTCTGCTAAAGACTTTAACGGTCTTTTTCCAGTGCCAGTTATAACTCTTCCTCTTCTACCATTATCAAACAAAGCATCAACTGACTCTTGAAGCATTCTTTTCTCATTTCTTACAATTATGTCTGGAGCTTTAAGATCTAAAAGTCTTTTTAATCTATTGTTTCTATTTATAACTCTTCGATACAAATCATTTAAATCTGATGTAGCAAAACGCCCTCCATCTAGAGGTACTAGAGGCCTTAATTCAGGTGGTATAACAGGCACAGTTGTCAGTATCATCCATTCAGGTTTATTGCCTGAGTTAATAAATGACTCAATCAGCTTTAATCTCTTAATAGTTCTTTCTTCCGTAACTTTAGATTTGATTTCTTTTAAGGCTTCACGTAATTTTAGTTGTTCCTTTTTAAGATCTAGATTAATTAAAATTTCCCTTACTGCTTCAGCTCCAATTCCTGCTGTAAAAGCGTCTTCACCAAATTCTTCTTGGGCTTTAGTTAATGCTTCTTCAGATATCAGCTGACCTTTTCTTAAAGTTGTTAAACCAGGTTCAACTACAATAAAACTTTCAAAATATAAAACTTTCTCTACTTCCTTTAACTTCATGTCTATTGCTAAAGAGATTCTGCTTGGTAGTGATTTTAAAAACCATATATGTGCGACGGGACAAGCAAGATCGATATGACCCATTCTTTCTCTTCTTACATTGGATTTCGTAACTTCTACACCACATTTTTCACATATAATTCCTCTGAATTTCATCCTTTTATATTTACCACAAAGACATTCATAATCTTTAACTGGACCAAATATTCTTGAGCAAAACAAACCGTCCTTTTCAGGCCTAAATGTACGATAATTAATTGTCTCTGGTTTTTTTATCTCACCATAGGACCAAGATTTAATTTTTTCTGGGCTTGCTAAAGTAATTTTAATACTATTAAAATTATTCTCTTGAGCAATGTTCTGATATTGAAAATTTTTTGATAAATTTTTTTCCATATTTAATTAAGTTCTATATTTAAGCCTAGTGCCCGTATTTCTTTTACTAAAACATTGAATGACTCCGGAACGCCAGACTCGAAATTATTGTTACCTTTTACAATTGTCTCATATACTTTTGTTCTACCAGCAACATCATCTGATTTTACAGTTAACATTTCTTGTAATGTGTAAGAAGCTCCGTATGCTTCTAAAGCCCAAACTTCCATTTCACCAAATCTTTGACCACCTAATTGAGCTTTACCGCCTAGAGGTTGTTGGGTAACAAGACTATAAGGTCCAGTAGATCTAGCATGAATTTTATCTTCGACTAGATGATTTAATTTTAACATATAAATTATTCCAACAGTAACAGGTCTATCAAACCTCTCTCCTGTTTGGCCATTCCATAAATGAGTTTGGCCAGAAGTTGGAAGTTTAGCCAGATCTAACATCTTATTTATGTCATCCGTGCTTGCTCCATCAAATACTGGTGTTGATATTGGAACACCATTCGATAAATTTTTAACTAATTCAGCTATTTCTTTGTTAGATAATTTAGATATAATTTCATCATAATACGTTTTTCCATAAATCTCAGATAATTTAGTTTTTACTTTTTCTATTTCTGTTTCAAAATTTTTTAAGTAACCTTTAATTTGATCGCCAAGTTCTGAACAAGACCATCCTAAATGTGTCTCTAAAATTTGACCTACATTCATACGACTTGGAACGCCTAATGGATTCAAAACTATATCTACAGGCTTACCATTTTCCATATATGGCATGTCTTGAATAGGAACAATTTTACTAACAACACCTTTATTGCCATGTCTTCCTGCCATTTTATCTCCAGGCATTAATCTTCTTTTTACAGCAACAAATACTTTTACAACTTTCATAACTGTTGGGAGTAAGTCGTCACCTTGTTGAATTTTAGTAACTTTATCCTCGAATCTAAATTTTATATCTTCAGAGGCATTTTCAAATTGATTATGTAATTTTTCTAAATCAATATTTAAACTATTGTTTTGTAAAGAAATTTTCCAAAGGTCTTTTAACGTTAAACTATCCAAATCATTTTGGTTTAAAGTTGTCCCAGGTTTTAAATCTTTAAATTGTTTGTTTATACTCTGACCTTTAAGTAAATTTATAGCTCTTAACTTAATGTTTCTATTTAATATTTCTTCCTCAACTTTTTTATCCTCTTGAACTAACTCAATTTCAGCTCTTTCAATTGCAATTGATCTTTCATCTTTTTCAATACCATGTCTATTAAAAACCCTCACATCGATAACTACACCAGTGCTACCTGAAGGTAGTTTTAAGGAAGAGTCTCTAACATCTGTGGCTTTTTCTCCAAAAATTGATCTTAGTAATTTTTCTTCAGGGCTTGATGAGGTCTCGCTTTTAGGTGTAACTTTACCAACTAAAATATCACCTGGTTTTACCTCCGCACCAACATAAACAATTCCTGATTCATCAAGATTTCTTAGGCTTTCCTCGCTTACATTAGGTATGTCTCTAGTAATTTCTTCTGCACCAAGTTTTGTATCTCTAGCCATTGACTCGTATTCTTCGATATGAATTGATGTAAATACGTCGTCTGTAACACATCTTTCTGAAATTAAGATAGAGTCTTCAAAATTGTAACCTTGCCAAGGCATAAAAGCCACAGTAACGTTTTTACCTAAAGCTAATTCACCAAGTTTTGTAGCGGGGCCATCTGCTATTATGTCTCCTTTTTTTATTTTATCGCCTACATTAACTAATGGTTTTTGATTTATACATGTATTTTGATTTGACCTTTGAAATTTTGATAAATTATAAATATCTACAGCCGACTGAGATAAATCAGTAACATCACTTGCTTTAACTACAATTCTTTTACCGTCAATTTTATCAACAATACCACTTCTTTTAGCAACAATTGTAACTCCTGAGTCTAGCGCAACATCTGCCTCGATGCCTGTACCAACAAGAGGAGATTCTGGTTTAAGCAATGGTACAGCTTGCCTCATCATATTTGATCCCATAAGAGCTCTATTTGCATCATCATTTTCTAAAAAAGGAATTAATGCAGCTGCAACTGATACTAATTGTTTAGGGGAAACATCTATGTAGTCTATATTTTCTCTTGATGATAATTCAAAATTTAAATTCTTTCTGCAGGCTACTAGTTCTTCTATAAATGACCCATCTTTATTTAATGCAGAGTTTGCCTGTGCTATTGTGTATTTTTCTTCTTCAATCGCTGATAAATATTTTATTTGATCTGTAACTTTTCCGTTAACAATTTTCTTGTATGGGCTTTCAATGTATCCAAACTTATTAACTCTACAATAAGTAGCTAAACTATTTATTAAACCAATATTGGGTCCTTCTGGAGTTTCTATAGGACAAATTCTACCGTAGTGAGTTGGATGAACGTCTCTTACTTCAAAACCAGCTCTCTCTCGTGTTAATCCACCTGGCCCTAAAGCTGAAACTCTTCTTTTGTGTGTAATCTCTGAGAGTGGGTTGGTCTGATCCATAAATTGAGAAAGTTGTGAGGTCGCAAAAAAATCTTTTAAAGAAGTGGTTATTGGTTTAGCATTTATCAGGTCTTGGGGCATCGCTGACTCTATCTCAAGAAAAGTAGACATTTTTTCTTTTACAGTTCTTTCCATTCTAAGGAGGCCAATTCTAAATTGGTTTTCTACTAATTCACCGACTGATCTAACTCTTCTATTGCCCAAATGATCAATATCATCAACGTCCCCTTTGCCATCTCTTAAGTCTAACATAAATCTAATGATAGCTATTATATCGTTTGTTTCTAAAATAGTTTTTTTGGAACTAGTATCTAAATTTAATTTGGAATTAAGTTTTACTCTGCCTACTTCAGATAAATCATATCTTTCTTTTTTAAAATACAAGTTATTAAATACTTCTTCAGCTATTTCAATCGATGGAGCTTCTCCAGGTCTTAATACTTTATAAATATCACTTAAAGAATCTACTTTATTTGTATTTTTATCAATTTTTAAAGTTTCTAATATATAAGGACCTTTGTTAATGGGGTCTATATTTACAATATGTAGTTCTTTTACTTCACTAGCCATAATTTTTTCTAATTGATCTTCAGTAATATCAAAACCGGCTCCAACTAAAATATCTCCGTTTTTATCTTTTATATCTTTGGCAATATATTTTCCTACAATTTGATCGTTGGGCGTAGCTATTAAGCTTAAACCTTTTTCTTTTAATTTTTTTGCAATTATTAAATTTAACTTCTCTCCTTTTCCTAAAACTTTTTTATTAGTTTTAGCGTCAATCAAATCATAAGGTAATTTAATTGGCCTTTTATAGTTTTCTAAATCAAATTCTGTAATCCAACTTTTACTTTCTTTATTAAAAGTATATTTGTTTGTTGAATAAAAATTTTCAATTATTTTATCTTTTGAAATACCTAAAGCATACAAAAAGGTAGTTATAGGAAGTTTTTTCTTTCTATCAATTCTAAAATACAAAATATCTTTGGGGTCAAATTCAAAGTCAAGCCATGATCCTCTTCCAGGAATTATTCGACAACTAAATAAAAGTTTACCGCTTGCATGAGTTTTTCCTTTATCATGATCAAAAAAAACACCAGGGCTTCGGTGCATTTGGTTTACTACAACTCTTTCAACTCCATTTGTTATAAAAGTTGCGCTTGGAGTCATTAATGGAAGATCTCCTATAAAAACCTCTTGCTCTTTTGCTGAAAGAATTTGTTTAGTATTATTTTCAGGATCTATATCATAAACAACTAGTCTTAAATTTGCTTTAAGTGCTGCAGAGTATGATAAGCTTCTTTGTTTACATTCGATAACGTCAAATTTTGGTTTTTCTAATTTATATGAAATATATTCCAGTGTTGCTTTATCATTACCATCTTCAATTGGAAAAATACTTTTGAAAACTTTATCTAAACCTTTTGAAGCTTCGCTCAATTGATCGCTCAAAGATTTAGACTCTAAAAATTCATTGTATGAATTTTTTTGAACCTCAATCAGATTGGGAATAGATAGACCTTCAACAAGTTTACCAAAGCTTTTTCTTATATGTTTTTTTTGGGTAAAAGATAATTGCATTAAATAAAAAAACTTTATCGCAAATATTAATTTACGATAAAATTCACTCTTAAATTTTGTTTACTTTAATTCTACTTTAGCGCCCGCTGCTTCAAGTTTTTTCTTAAATTCTTCAGCTTCTTTTTTAGCCACTCCACCTTTAACTTCTTTTGGTGCTGCCTCTACTAAATCTTTAGCTTCTTTTAAACCTAAACCAGTTATTGCTCTAACTTCTTTGATAACGTTAATTTTTTTATCTCCCGCAGATGCTAAAAAAATTGAAAATTCAGATTTTTCTTCTCCTGCTGGTGCCGCTGCTGCTGGTGCTGCTGCAGCTGGTGCTGCTGCCGTTACTCCCCATTTTTCTTCAAGTTGTTTTGAAAGCTCAGCTGCTTCAACAACAGTTAAAGTAGAAAGCTCATCTATAATTTTATTTAAGTCTGCCATTTTTAATCCTGTAATTTAATTTTTTAAACTCTTCGCGCGCGCTAAATTAGCAATTTTTGAGCCAGGTGCAAGTAAAATACTTACTAATTTTTGGGCTGGAGAGGTCAAAATTCCCACAATTTTGGCTCTGGCTTCCTCTAAAGAAGGTAATGTCGCAATTACTGATACCTCTTTATCATCTAAAACCTTGCCATCCATAAAACCAGCGATAATTTTAAGTTTATTATTAGATTTAGAAAATTTAGTTAAAATTTTTGCAGAAGTAATGGGATCAGAAGAAATAGCTGTAGCAGTTGGTCCAATAAAGTATTTTTCAAGATCTTTCTTTTCTGTTTCTTTTAAAGCGATTTTAGTAATTCTGTTTTTTGTAATTTTAAAAATAATACCTTTTTCACGTAATTCTTTCCTTAATTCATCAAGCTCATTAACATTTAAACCTTGATATTGTGCAATCATTACTGACTCATTCTCAGTAAAGTTCTTTTTCATTTCAGCCACATAATTTTTTTTAGCTTCTTTTGACATCATAATATTATTTAGCTCCAACCTTGTATGATATCCCCATCGTAGAGGTAATAGAGACATTTTTAATAAATTCACCTTTTATCGTATCTGGTTTTTCTTTTTTTACACTTTCAATAAAATGGTTGTAATTTTCTAATAACTTTTCAGTAGAAAAACTTTTTCTTCCTATTGTAGAAGATAAGTTTCCATCTTTATCATTTCTAATTTCTACTAATCCTGTCTTTATATCTTTTACAGCTTTAGCTATATCAGTAGATACAGTGCCTAATTTTGGATTTGGCATTAAACCTTTAGGACCTAAAACTTTACCATATTTTCCAATTTTAGACATCATAGACGGAGTACATATAAGTTTTGTAAAATTAAATTTTCCTGTAGCAATTTTTTCTAAAAGATCTTCAGATCCTGAGATATCGGCACCAGCTTTTTTTGCATCTTCTATTTTATCTGACTCACATAGAACAGCTATTTTATTTTTTTTTCCTGAACCATTAGGTAAATTTACAACTGTTCTTAAACTAAAGTCTCCACCCTTAGACTGTTTTAAATTTATCTTTAAAGAAATATCAATCGATTCATCAAACTTAGTCGTAGAATTTTTTTTTACTAAATCTATTGCTACTTTAGTTTCAATTTTTTTATCTTTGACAGCTGTTTTCAAAATTTCTTTATATCTTTTTGATTTTTTTTTCATAACTATTCTTTAACTTCAATTCCCATTGATCTAGCTGAACCACATATAATTTTTGTTGCTTCTTTGATGTCAAAAGCATTTAAATCTTTCATTTTTTCCTTTGCTATAGCTTCAGCTTGTTTCATTGTAATTGATCCAGCGATAACTCTACCTGGTTCTTTTGAACCACTTTTTAATTTTGCAGCTTCTCTTATAAAGTGTGATGCTGGTGGCGATTTAATAATAAAATCAAATTTTTTATCTTTATAAACTGTAATTACAACTGGAACTGGTTTACCCATAAAAGCTTTTGTTTTTTCATTAAAAGCTTTACAAAACTCCATAATATTTATTCCCCGCTGACCTAATGCAGGACCAACTGGTGGTGCTGGATTAGCTTGCCCACCTTTAATCTGTAATTTTACATATCCTGTTATTTCTTTTGCCATTTAATTTTTCTCCACCTGGTTAAATTCTAAATCTACAGGGGTTGCTCTACCAAATATAGAAACTGACACTTTAAGTCTAGATTTTTCTTCATCAATTTCTTCTATTAGTCCATTAAATGAGGCAAATGGACCATCACAGACTTTTACTTTTTCGCCAATTTCAAAACTAATGCCTGTTTTTTGATTATCTGCACTCTCAGAAACTTGGCCTAATATTCTTTTAATTTCACTGTCAGATATCGGAGTTGGCTTATCGCCAGAACCTAAAAAGCCACTTACTTTCGTCAAATTCTTAATTAAATGATAAATTTGTTTTGTTAGTTCAATTTTTAAAAGAACATAACCAGGAAAATATTTACTTTCTTTTTTTGTTCTTTTTCCTTTTTTAACCTGGGTAATTTGATGTGTTGGAACTAAAATTTCACCAATATTTTCTTCAAGTTTGTGTTTCTTTAATTCTTCTCTTATAGATTCAACTACTTTTTTTTCAAAACCGGAATAAGCTTGTACGATGTACCAATTCATTATTAAAAATTAATGGTTAAGACTAAATTTAATAAAAATCTTAAAATTTGATCTAAAATTAAGAAAAATATCGCTGCTATAGAAGCAAGCGCAAAAACCATCACGGCACCCATCATTGTGTCTTTTTTAGTAGGCCATGTTATTCGAAAAGTTTCTTGTTTAACTTCCTGAATAAATTTTAAAGGATTTTTCATAACTCTTTCTAAGTTTGGCAGGAGCGGAGGGACTCGAACCCACAACCTCCGGTTTTGGAGACCGGCGCTCTACCAATTGAACTACGCTCCTAAGCGCTACTTAATTATTTTAGTTACTACACCAGCTCCAACTGTTTTTCCGCCCTCTCTTATTGCAAAATTTAAATTTTCATTCATTGCTATTGGCGTAATTAACTTAACTGTGAACTTTCCATCATCACCAGGCATTACCATTTCTGTTCCTGACGGCAAAGTTACTTCTCCAGTTACGTCTGTAGTTCTAAAATAAAACTGCGGTCTGTATTTTGTGAAGAAAGGTGTGTGTCTTCCACCTTCTTCTTTTTTTAAAATATAAGCCTGACATTCAAATTCGGTGTGTGGAGTTATTGAACCTGGCTTACAAAGAACTTGTCCTCTTTCTACATCAGTTCTTTCAACACCTCTTAAAAGTGCACCAATATTATCTCCTGCTTCACCGCTATCTAAAAGTTTCCTGAACATTTCAACCCCAGTACAAACAGATTTTTTAGTATCTCTTATTCCTACGATTTCAATTTCTTCCCCAACTTTTATAACACCGGACTCTACTCTTCCTGTTACAACTGTTCCCCTTCCAGAAATTGAAAAAACATCTTCAACTGGCATCAAGAACGGTTTGTCTTTAGGTCTATCAGGCTGAGGGATAGTTTCATCTACTGCCTTCATTAATTCCATGATTGCATTTTTTCCAGTTGCTTCATCTTTACCTTCAACGGCATTTAATGCTGAACCCTTTACTATCGGGATTTTATCTCCTGGAAATTTATAAGATGTTAAAAGTTCTCTAATTTCTTCTTCGACCAAATCTACAAGCTCTTTATCTTTTACAGTGTCAATTTTATTTAAAAAAACTACTATTGCTGGTACTCCAACTTGTCTTGCTAAAAGAATATGTTCTCTTGTTTGAGGCATAGGACCGTCAGCAGCGTTAACAACTAAGATAGCGCCATCCATTTGCGCTGCACCAGTAATCATATTTTTAACATAGTCAGCATGCCCTGGACAATCTACGTGAGCATAATGTCTCTTTTCAGTTTCATACTCAACGTGTGCGGTTGAAATTGTAATTCCTCTTTCTTTTTCTTCCGGTGCTTTATCAATTTGATCGTAGGCAACAAAGTTTGCTGAACTTGAACCACCTGCCTCAGATAATACTTTTGTTATTGCTGCAGTTAATGTTGTTTTACCGTGGTCTACGTGTCCGATTGTTCCTATATTACAATGCGGTTTGTTTCGTTGAAACTTCTCTTTTGACATTTTATTTTTTCCTCACTTTATTGTTTTAATTTTTAATTTTGGAGCGGGTAAAGGGAATCGAACCCTTACATCCAGCTTGGAAGGCTAGCGTTCTACCATTGAACTACACCCGCAATATCCAAACTTATCTCGCCCTTTATCGCTAAAGCTTTAAGTTTGGTGGAGGGGGAAAGATTCGAACTTTCGAAGACCGAAGTCAACGGGTTTACAGCCCGCCCCATTTGACCGCTTTGGTACCCCTCCTTAATCTTGGGGATACCCACTAACTTAAAAAGCATTTAACAACAAGCGTTTTATAAGCATTTATAAAACAATTGCAATAAATCATTTTACCTTAAAATATGCTAATAAATTGAGTATTAAGCCAATAAAATCATGAAAAAAACAACATTTTTAATCGTTGGAAAACACGCTGTTTTAGAAGCTCTAAAAAACCCTAATAGAAAAATTGAAAGGGTTTTTTTAACAGAAGATGCTCAAAAAAAACTCAATAGAGAAAATCAAAATTTAAATTTATTTAAGAAAATTAATGTTTTTTATAAATCTAGAAAAGAATTAGACAACTTATGCGGTAGAGATGAAACGGCACATCAAGGATTGGTCGCTGAAGTTGAACAATTAGAAGAAATCACTTTAAAAGAATTTATTATAGAAAATAAAAAAAAAAATATTAATTTATTAGCTCTTGAAGAAGTTACAGATCCAAGAAATATTGGCTCAATAATTAGAAGCTCAGTAGCATTTAATATTGATGGAATAATTGTTAAAGAAAGATCTTTTCCATCAAAAAGTAAACTCTTGTATAAAAGTGCTAGTGGTGGGACTGAACACATAAAAATTTTTCAAGTATCAAATGTTAATACAGCTTTAAAATATTTAAAAACAAAAGATTTTTGGGTTAGCGCTTTTGACGTTAGTGCTCAAAAAGATTTTACCAAACATGACTGGAATGGAAAAAATATTCTACTCTTTGGATCTGAAGGGTATGGAATTAAAGTTAAAACTTTAGTAAATGCAGATTTTAAGTTTAGAGTAAACATGAACAATAATATCGAAAGCCTGAATATATCAAATACTGTTTCTGTTGTATGTCATCACATTTTTCAATCTACAAAAAAGTAATAAATCTATAATATTCATTAATTGCTATTTTAGTATGTATAATTATAGCTTCCAACTGTTAAATAAACCTAAAACACTATATTAGGAAAGTGTTTTTAAAGCACAAATATAAACAATTTATTCGTGTATTAAACATGAGCTGTTTACACTTATTATGATTATTAAAAATATTGAAAATATCAAGTCAACAGCAAGCTGTATCCTTTTATCTTTTAAAAAATATATCTCAAATTAAAATTATAAAATTGAATGAAAAAAATTCAAAAACAAAAAAAATTATTTAGTAAATTATATACTACGAATTATAAAGATATTAAAAAATATTTAAATATTTTAATAAAAATTTATTTGAAAATAAGCTTAATAAATTTAATGATATTAAAATTAGAAAAATGAATTGCTCAGGTCAATGTGTTGAAAATATTTCTTATCATAAAGGAACAAGTTTTTTTGTTCTAGAATTAAAGCCTAGATACAAAAATAAAATAGAGTTCTTAAATACGCTATCACATGAAATGTTGCACTTGTGGCAACAGACTATTAAACATGATAATGGAAAACATAATAAACTTTTTTTTAGTTTTAAAAATAAATTTAAAAAACTTAATTTAACTTTAGGTTATTAGAGTTTTTCAAAATCTTAAAATAAACAAAAAATCACTGTAGCGTTATGGAAAAGAAATAAGTCAAGCTGGTACAATCATGAATATCTAAGTATTTTGAAATGATTGAGATTTAATTTAATTTATCTATTATTGTTTAACTGCTTGAAGAATAATAATTTTTACCCTATATATTCTCACAAGCCCTCATAGCTCAATTGGTA
>Ga0222718_10000582_pt1 | contig 37353 bp, 42 predicted proteins | sample C33_27DmetaG_FD_165045 | JGI IMG/M metagenome (GOLD analysis project Ga0222718, IMG submission 165045) | Estuarine water microbial communities from San Francisco Bay, California, United States - C33_27D | ecosystem: Environmental > Aquatic > Marine > Unclassified | place: USA: California...
GGCGCAAGCAACAGCATTACAGGAGTTGGGTTTCAACCTGATTGGACTTGGATTAAAGGCAGAAGCAACGCAGACTATAACTACTTAGTAGATAGCGTCAGAGGGTACACAGAACGATTATTCTCAAATCTGACTGATGGTGCGTCTGTTGAGGCTAATACCGTAGCAAGCTCTGACAGCGATGGCTTTACGCTTGGGACAGATGCTGGCGTAAATAGAAGCTCAAGCACCTACGTCGCTTGGAACTGGAAGGCTGGTGGCACAGCAGTTAGCAACACCGATGGCGATATTACGTCAAGCGTATCGGCGGCACCTGATTCTGGTTTTTCTATAGTTAGTTGGTCTGCCACAAACACTGACAATCAAACGATTGGTCACGGCTTAAGTGCAACACCAGAACTTATTATTAGCAAAAGCAGAAACACCGCAGGAACTGATTGGTGGGTTTGGGCTGCAAGCGAAAGTGGGGAATATGGTAGATTAAACAGCACTAGTGCTTGGGTTTCTGACACAAGTATATGGTATACGGCTGGGATGTCTTCAACAACTTTTGGTGTTCGTTCACTAGGGAATAATTATTCATCTAGAACATATGTAGCTTATTGTTTTCACAGCGTTCCCGGCTATCAGGCGGTCGGCAAATATGTCGGAAACGGTTCCGCAGATGGCACGTTTGTTTACACAGGGTTTAGGCCAGCGTTTGTTATGACCAAGCGCATAGATAATTCGTTTGGTGGAAACTGGTACATCTATGACACAGCAAGAGGTACTTATAATGTAATGGAGCCTTTTGTTTATGCTGACGGTTCTGCCACAGAGGCAAACTTTGCCGCACACGATTTTTTGTCTAACGGCTTTAAAGTAAGAACTACAAACGCTGGTTTTAACGCATCAGGCGGTAGCTACATCTTCCTTGCCTTTGCCGAGGCACCCTTTAAGTATAGCAATGCACGATGATAGGAGATTATTATGGCATGGAAATATAACAATCGCATTATTCGTGCTGGCAAGGCATGGACAGATGATACGGGGATTAAACACCCAACTACTTGGATGCGATGGTCAAATGCAGAAAAGACTGCAGCAGGGTTAATCTGGGAGGATGACCCTGCACCATTTGACAATCGCTTTTATTGGGCAGCTGATTTGCCAAAAGCATTGGATGATGTAAATGAAGTTGATGAAGACGGTAATGCTTTGCTTGATATTGATGGCAATCAAATGATTACGCGTGGTTTAAAGTATAATGCAAAACAACAAGCTAAGGTAACTGCAGCTGCATTATTAGCTGATACTGACTGGCAAGTTATTAAAGCTACAGAAGTAGCTGATTATACTGTACCTGCTGCAATCACAACTTATCGTGCAGCAGTACGTACAGCAAGTAACACTATTGAAACTGCTATTGATAATGCTGCAGATTTAGATGCGTTTATTGCACTCTATGATGTACCAGTAGATAGCGATGGTAATGTAACAGGCAATGCGCCTATTAACGATTGGCCTGATGAGCTATAGGAGACTGATATGGCACTTATTAAATTAAATACAAATAGTCTCTCAGATAATGCTGTTACTACTGATAAAATAGTTAATGACGGTAATCTTGGAAACAAAAACCTCATCATCAATGGTGCGATGACTGTGGCACAGCGGGGAACAAGCGGCACTATAACTGGTGACAATCAATACCCAAGCCTAGACCGTTGGGCTACTCGCACATATGGTGGCACTGGTAGGTTTAGCGTAGCGCAAGACACAACTGTACCATCAGGTCAAACATTTACAAACTCACTAAAAGCCACAGTAACTACAACAGCTACGTCAGGCACATACGGTTATTCTATAAAGCATAACTTAGAGGGTTATACTGTAAATAAGTTACGCACTGGTACAAGTGACGCACTTAAATCAACTTTGTCTTTCTGGGCAAGGTCATCAGTGGCTGGCACCTATTGCTGTTCTGTTCGTGGCACATCAGGCGCGGCTTCTTATGTGTTTGAATATACGCTTGCCGCTGATACTTGGACAAAGATTGAACACACTATTGCTGAACCAACTACAACAACACCATCGTGGGACAGAACAAATGCGGCTGATTACTTGTTTGAATGGTCGCTTGGTGGTCAAACATCAAAGCAAACATCAACTACTGAAAGCTGGCACGACGGTAACTACACATCAACATCAAACCAGACCGATTGGATTGCTACATCTGGCGCAACCTTTTATCTGACCGGCGTCCAGCTTGAAGTAGGCGAGACAGCCACGCCGTTTGAACACGAGGACTACGGCACTACGCTTCGCAAGTGTATGCGGTATTATCAGTTAGTTGATGGAGGGGTAGGCAAGGTTACGACATTAAATACCAACGTACAAATGATGGTGCAAGCTGCTTTTGATATGAGGGCAACCCCAAGTCTTGCCGTTACAACATTAAAAGTTACAGATTGTACAACAGCAGATTATGATGACGCTACTGTCTCAATAGGTGGTGCAAATATAAATTTAAGGGGTGGTAGAACGAGTTTAGGTATGAGTTCAACAGCCGCAGTCGGAACAGTTGTTATGCTATTAGGTACAGGCACTAATGCGGCTCCAGTACAGCTTTCAGCGGAGTTATAATTATGAATATTACAAACGCAAAGTATTATGCTGAAGATGGCGAAAATTTAAGCATTAGTGTTTTTATCAACGGACTTCGCACCGTAGTTCCTCTTGACCCAGCTAACTCTGACTACGCAGAAATCCTGCGCCAAGTAGAAGCTGGCACTCTGACTATAGCGGATGCTAACTGATGGATACTCAATCTCAACTCGAAGCACATGAAAGAGAATGCGCTATTCGTTATACTGCAGTTCATGAAAAATTAGAGTCACTTGACAAGCGCATGTGGAGACTCGAAGCAATGATAATGGGATCAACGATAGTAATTGTTGGTCTTGCACTCACTATGATAGGCAAACTGTGAGGTAAAACAATATGATAGCTGAAACCTTAGCTGGAATAGCTTTGGTAAAAAGTGCTGTTGAGGGCATTAAATCAGCAATTAATACCGCCAAAGATATTGGTGAGATAGCTTCTCACGTAGATAATCTTTTAGAGGGCGAAAAACAAATACAACAACAACGATCTAAAAAATCAGGAGTAGGTTTTGGTGATCAATTAGGTATTAAAAGTGTAGCTCAAGAAGTAATTGATGCTAAACTAGCTCAAGAAAAAATACAAGAAATGAGAGCTATGATTGATATGCGCTTTGGACCAGGTACTTGGCAAAGCATTGTAGACCTTAGAGCTAAACGTATTCAAGAAGCTAAAGAAGCTGCTATTGCTAAAAGAAAAGAAGAAATAAAAAAACATAACGAATTAATGGAAACAATTAAAATAGTAATGATAATTACAGGTGTTTTAATTTTTGCAATAATAGCACTTATAAGTGCATTTAAAGTTGCATAGGAGATTAAATGTTTAAAGTAATTGTATTGGCTTGTAGTATAGCCGTTCCAGATAAATGTTGGGAATATTACGATACTAGAGGCCCATACGATTCACGCGAACAATGTACTTCTAGAGCCTATGAAATGGGCAATGATATTCGTATGATTAATAAAGGTAAAATAGAACCTAAAAAATTTAAGTGTGTACAACTAAAAGGACAAGCTTTATGATATCATCCTTAATAGGTCCAGTAACAGGACTACTAGATAAATTTATTCCTGATGCAGATGAAAAAGCACGCATAGCGCATGAATTAGCTACTATGGGTGAACGACATGCTCAAGAGTTAGCTAAAGGTCAACTTGAAATAAACAAAGCAGAAGCAGCTAGTCGTAATATTTTTGTAGCTGGTTGGCGACCGTTTATTGGCTGGACATGTGGCATTGCTTTATTCTGGCACTTTGTAGGATTACCTATTACTTTGTTTGTTGTATCATGGTTTAATGTAGATATTCCTCCGTTGCCTACTTTTGAAATGGAAACACTTATGACTGTTCTTATGGGTATGCTTGGTCTTGGTGGTCTTAGAACATTTGAAAAAGTAAAAGGAAAAACAAAATGAATATAGATCAGCTAAGAGAGGAGCTAAAAGTAGATGAAGGAGTTAAGTACGAGATTTATCTCGATCACCTTGGCCTCCCTACTTTTGGTATTGGCCATCTTGTTCTTGATAGCGATCCTGAGTATGGACAAGAAGTTGGCACACCAGTCTCAGAAGATAGAGTTAATGAGTGCTTCGCTAAAGATGTCAAAATCGTGTTATCGGAGTGCAAGAAGCTATATGCCAATTTCGAGCTTTTGCCTGGTGAAGTCCAATTAATTATTGCTAATATGATGTTTAATATGGGAAGACCTAGGCTTAGTAAGTTTAGAGGTATGCGAGCAGCAGTAGATGCTGGTAACTGGAATCGTGCTGCAGATGAAATGGTTGATAGCCGTTGGTATCAACAAGTAACTAATAGAGCAGATCGATTAGTTAACCGTATGCGTAGTATATAAAACGCCCTTATACGGGGAGAAACGTTCATTATATATTATAGAGGTTAACTATGAGAAACACAGAGTACACAGGTCCATCGATGCCTATTTCAGAAGAAATCGATAAAATGAAATACAGATTAGAAGACGAAACATTTGATGGAAAGATTAAGCGCATAGCAAAGGCACTCTGTGATAACGATGAACATCAATATGCACTAGAAGATATTTTAGGTAATCGTAGGTTCTTACCTGCTGGTCGCGTTCAAAACGCTATGGGCAGTCCACGAATTACTACTGCTTATAATTGCTTTGTAAGTGGTCATATCGAAGACTCGATGGATAGCATTATGCTACGAGCTACTCAGGCAGCTGAAACAATGCGACGAGGCGGTGGTATCGGCTATGACTTTAGTCGTATTAGACCACGAGGAGACCTTATTAAATCTCTTGATAGTAAATCAAGCGGCCCAGTTTCTTTTATGGGAATCTTTGATTCTATTTGTCAAACGATTGCTAGTAGTGGTCACAGGCGTGGGGCGCAGATGGGTGTACTTCGCGTAGATCACCCTGATATTCTTGACTTTATTAGTGCTAAACGTAACAGCGATAAGCTTACTGGCTTTAATATTTCTGTTGGTATTACAGATGCTTTTATGGAAGCACTCGAAGCAGGTTCTGATTACACTCTTTACTTTGAAGGTCATGAGCGTGGTACTCTTTCGGCACCAATGGTGTGGGACGAGGTAATGAACTCTACTTGGGATTGGGCAGAGCCTGGAGTTATCTTTGTTGATCGCATTAATGAAATGAATAACTTGCATTACTGTGAAACTATTGAAACAACAAACCCTTGTGGTGAACAACCATTACCACCTTTCGGCGCATGTCTACTTGGTTCTTTTAATCTTACTAAATATGTAATAGATAATCCATACGATAAATGTACATTTGATTATTCAAGTTATATTGAAGATATTAAGCATGTAGTTCGCGCAATGGATAATGTAGTTGATAGAACAATTTATCCATTAAAGGAACAAGAAGATGAAGCACAAAACAAAAGACGAATGGGGCTTGGAATCACAGGATTGGCTAATGCAGGTGAAATGCTTGGATACCCTTACGGGACAATTGGATTTCTTAATTGGATGGAAGTCGTATTTAAAACGCTTAGAGATGAAACATATCGTGCTTCGGCAAACTTGGCAAAAGAAAAAGGAGTCTTTCCTTTATACAATGAAAAATATTTAGAAAGTAAATTTATTAATACACTCAGTGAGGACGTAATTGAGTTGATTAAAACAAATGGTATTCGTAATAGCCATCTTACTTCTATTGCACCTACAGGTACTATTAGTATTTGTGCAGATAATGTAAGCGGTGGTATTGAGCCAGTATTTAATCATTACTATGATCGCACCATTCAAACATTTGATGGTCCAAAGGTCGAACGCGTTATGGATTATGCTTACTCAAAGGGTGTTGAAGGTAAAACTGCTAATGAAATTAGCGTACAAGATCACCTTAAAGTTCTTCTACTAGCACAACAATACGTTGATTCGGCATGTTCTAAAACTTGTAATGTAGGAGATGACGTCACATATGATGAGTTCAAACAGGTCTATGTTGATGCCTGGAAAGGCAACGCGAAAGGATGCACAACGTTCCGACTTAGTGGTAAAAGGTTCGGGATCCTTAACAACGAAACCGTGGAAGAAAAAGAGACGGTACCTAGCGAGACTCAGGAAGTGGCTCAAGAAGAAGGAAAGGCAGAAGCTTGCTTTTTCGACCCGCTTACTGGCGCAAAAGAGTGCGCTTAATTAATTAACGGAGGAGTTCATGGCAGAAGAAGTTATTTCTGTTGTCGATATTGCATCGAAAGGAGTTGTTATCGACACTCCTCCCGTTGCCTTAGCCCAAAATATATTTACAGATGTTAAAAATGTAAGATTTAAAGATGGCGCTGTTAGAAAAATGCCTGGAGAATTACTTTTAAACGATATAGCAGGTGCAACAGGTCAAGCAAAATATATTGCTGTATGGGAAAACCCTAATAGACAACCTACTGGTGTATACTATGTGTATGTTGTTGATAAGGTTTCTGCAGGTGTTGTAGTTGGTCAACAAATTTTTGTTCAAGATCATCTCGGAAATAAAGTAGATGTAACACCTACTTCACTTAATAGCGGAAATGGTTTTCAAGCTACAGATGATGGTTGGCAGCATACATTGTTTAGTGGTGGTTTTACTTTTATTATTAATAATGGTTTAGATAAGCCACACTATATTCTAGATACACCCGGAAATACTTCGCTTAGTAATCTTGTATTAGCAGAACTTCCAGGATGGGACAGCTATAATGTTTCGCAGGTAATTGTAGATGATGTGTTTACAGCTTCTTCTACTAATGTATTTGATCTAGGCCAAAACGTAAACTTTGCAAATAATCTTATTACAGTTACAGGTACTGCTAATAAAACAGCACAAGCAGGTAGCCCAGCAGGTACAGGCACTGTTAATGGTGTTGACTTTGTACCTGGAGCGTTACCTAGCCCTACACCAACTATCACAAGTAATAACTTTCAAATTTATACTGATCCAGCTACTAATACAACTGTTCTTGTTGTTGGTAATTTATCAGTAGGTGATTCAGTTAAAGTTACTATTGACTCTAGAAATGCAGTAACTGTACAATGTGGCGTTGTTGAATCATTTGGTAACTTACTTGTTGCGGGTGATCTTACAGAGAAAGATGGTAATAATGTTATTAGACGATTATCTGGCGTGGTAAGAACTTCTGATCTTGCAGTACCAGGTTCAGTACCTAATAACTGGAATCCCTTTGCAGCTGGCGTAAGTACAGCAGATGAATTTACACTGTCAGAAACTAACGTTATTCAAGACATGAAATCTTTACAAGGTAACATGTATATTTACAGTACAGATAGTATACACGTTATGCGGCTTACAGGTAATCTTAGAGCACCTGTTTCGTTTTCTCCTGTAACAGATGAATATGGTTGTTTAGTAACAGGTGGCGTTAAAGAGTATGACGGTAGACATTTTGTAGTAGGGTCAAATGATATTTATTTATTTGGTGGAAACCCAACTACAATTCAATCTTTGGCAAAAGGTAGAGTAAAAGAATACTTTTACAACAACCTTAATCCTACACATGAAGCACGTTTATTTATTCTTCAAAATCACCCTGAACAAGAGCTATGGCTTTGTTATCCTACTCTTGCGTCTACTAGCGGTGAGTGTGATGAAGCTTTAATCTGGAATTATAGAGATAACAATTGGACTATTAGAGAACTTAATGATGTTATGGCAGGGGATATTGGTCCAATTAAAGGCGGCGGTATACCTAAAGCAACATTAACAATTACTGGCGATAGTGGTAATGCAGGTTACACCAATGTAGGTACAAGAGAAGTACAGGCAGTTACTATTAATGGTAAAACACCTAAGAAAACTGTAGGTACTAAAAGTAGAAAAACAGTTACTGTAAGCTCATTTACTTCTTTTACAACTGATGTACAAGAAGTTATTGATCTTAGTATTACAGGAGACACTGGTCCGAATACTGTTAATTCAGTAGACACTCTTACTTTCCCTTCAGGGACTTCTTTTACTTATGATCGTAATCAAACCACTTATCTTGATGGTGGTGCAAGTGCAGTAATTAATGGTTCTGCTGCATCAGGTATTGGTAGTGTTAGTTTTCCTGCAATTTCAGTTTTAGGAACTGATTATGCAGATGGCGCTACAATTACAGTAAATCAATTTGTAGAAGCAGTAAAAGATTATATTAATGATAATAAAGCATTATCAGATTTTACAGTTACTGCTTCAGCTAATGTACTTACATTCACTTCGGATGTTCCTGGTCCTCGTACATTTAATAATACTTCGACGTTCAATATATCTGGAGGTGCGTCAAATACTTTAACCCATAGCAGTACAACAACTGGTGTAGGTGTTTATGGTATTTCAGCTAATCTAAGTCCAGCTATTTCTATGAACATTACAGCACCAGCAGTAGCAGGTGTCCATGCAGCAATTAACGAAACAATTACTCTTGAAAAAAATCTCACAACTCAAACAGCGATTAGAGACGATATTGTTGATAAACTATCTGCTAATGGCGTTTTTAATGGTGATGCTAATTCTATTTATTCAGTAGCAGCAAATGGAAATAATGTAAGGCTTACTTCTACTTATGGCGGTAATCACAGTGCTTTAACAATTAACTTTGAAACAAGCCAAGGTGGAAATACTTATACTGAAACAGAGTTCGGGGGTAATCTTACTGATACAATTACAGTTGTTACTCCAGGTGTAAGCAATAGTACTCCTATTCCTACACTTACTGTTAACTTTCCAAATGGGGATAGCAGTAGCGTAGATTTAAAAGGTACGCACACTAATGCTACAGTGGCAACTGAAATAAATATCCTTGTTACAGCTAATGCTAATTGGAGTTCTACAGTAGCGACTAATGTAGTTACAGCTACAGCAGCAGCTGTTGGTGTTCAAAGTAATAACTTTAATATTGTATTATCTTCTACTGGAACTTTACCTGCTGGATTTTCTAATAATAGTTTTGCGTATGCAGAACCAAGAGCAGGTGTAGAAGCACACAATACTACAGATAGAATAACTTTGACTCCACCTGTAGGTGATGCTATTACAATTAACTTTGACAGCACTACTGCATTTGATCCTGATTCAGGTTCATCACCAACTAACGTTGCAGAAATAACAGCTGTAGAAATTGCAACAGCATTAGAAGCTGCCTGGACAGATACAACTTACTTTACAGTATCTCGTACAAATGAAGTTCTTACTTTTACAGGAGTAGATAGAGGTGTTATTGCAGGTTCTTTTGCTTACACTATTGTCAATGGCGATTCGCGTACAGGAACGCTAGTAACTCCGCTTATAACAGATTCTACAGGAAGTAATATTAGTATTACTGACGGTATTGATCCAGTATTTTCTAAGTTAACTAGAGTAACACTTACTGTTGATTCAGCAATAGGTAATCCTCAAGTAATATTTGATAGACATTATGGAGAAGGACCAGGAAGACTTTTAGATCCTAGTTTTACACCAGCAGCCGATGATAATACTTATGGTGATACTGTACATACTAATGATGCTGATTATCTTAATGCTTATTATGATCCTGAAAAAGATCTTAATAGAACTAATACAGCAGAGCAAGCTAAAGATAACGGTGAAGTAACTGTTATGACAGATTCTTTGTTAGATATGTTGGGTGAAATTGATACTCTTAATTATCTTATTGTTACGCCTGATAGTATTTCAGCACCAACTACAATAGATGTTGAGCCAAGTCAGTTTAGTGTTAATGCGCAGTATGTTACTACTTTTAGTCCTTTAACAGAAGTTATACCTGCAGAAGTAGCTCCTGATACAGCAACACTAATTGCATCTTCAGAAGGAACTACTGTAGCTACAACTGATCCTACACAAGATGCATCAGGTAGTAGTATTAGTACTGTATTTGATATTGTAAGGCCTTGGGGTGATGATAAAATAAACCCTAATAAAGTATATCCTATCTTTATTCAAAGTGGTTATACAAGCGGTACGTTATTTAATCGTATTCGTGCTGGTGATTTAACTTATGACTTTGATGGGACACCTTATGTGTCGTATGTAGAGCGTCAACAAATGTCTATTGCTCCTAACTTTGATACTGAAACAATTAATAGTATTGCTTTGTGGGCAGATGGAAGCACAATAACTACTCTTGGTGGCGATGATAATTTTGCTACATTACAAATAAGAGCTAGAGCAACTAACTATCCTGGTGAAAAAGCATTTTTAACTTCAGCTAAAGATAACACTGCTACAAATTCTAAGGCTAATAAATTAGTTGTAAATAGCTTTACAGTTGCAAGTAATTATAAGTCAGATATTAGAATAACAGGACGTTTGCTTAATTATCGTATTGATGATGCTAATGCAGATGCAAGCAATTATGTTTCTACTAATGAATATCAATGGAATATTTCAGGTCTTCAAATAGGAATAAATAAAGGAGGCAAGAGATAATGGCTGTACAGAATCCACCTTCAACGGGAAATCCAGAAGTTGATTTTATATTGCTTGACTTAGTAACCTTTGTAAATTCTTTAGAACAAAAGAACTTAAAGCTTATTAACGATATTAGAGAAGCAACAGATTTTGCAGACTTACAAACAAGGATAGATGAATGATAAAAGAAATTGGGGACAATGATATTCTTAAGTGTGTAGAGCTTATGAATACATCATTAAAAAACTTAGATCATCAACTGTATGAAAGAAATGAGCGTTGTTGGTTACAACATATTTCACATCATGTGGAAGAACAAAGTAAAGGCAACGCTCTTTTTCTTGCAATAGCAGATTATAGTAAGGATGACTCTCTTAGGGGATTTATGCTTGCTTCTGCTTTTAGAAACTTTTATAACCATGAATGGATTATGGATGTAAAAGATTGTATAACTGATCAAAGATATAATAATGCTTTTACAGCGGCTCGCATGTTTAATTATATGATTAAGCATGTTAAAGATAATGGTGGCTCTTATTGGAGAGCAGATACTATTAGAGCAGGAAATGAAGCAGATAACTATGTAAAGTTTTTAATTAAAAAGTACAATGCTACCCCGTTTAGTGGTGTGCATGGTCGTGTATAGGAGAAAAGTATGGGAAGTGGAGGAGGCGGCGGCGGCAGCTCAACTACCGTATCAGGAATTGATGCAGAATTTAAACCTGATTTACAGTATGCGTTAGGTCAATCAAAAACGTTACTTTCAAGTCAGTTAGCAAACCCAGCTAATGTTGTAGCTGGTTTAACACAACAACAAATTGATGCATTAAATGCAAGTCAATCTGCAGCACTAGATAAGATGACAGGCTCTGGTATTTATGATACTCGTGCAGCAGAACAAGCGTCACTTATGGGTCTTGTAGGGAGTAATCTTGGTGCAGCACAAGCAGCTGGTAATCTTGGTTCTGCACGTAGTCAAAAGGCTATGGCATCTGCACTCGCAGGTCGTGCAGGAGAATACCAAAAAGAACGCCAAGCAATGATGGATGCAGGTGTTCAACAACTTGGTGATGTTGGTTCTTCTTTACAGCAGCAACAACAAGCTGAGCTTGCAGCAGTAGACACAGCACTTGATCGTTTCTTTGGTCGTGTAACAGGTGCAGCACCTAAGTCTACTACAACTACTACTTCAGGTGGAGGTAAGTAACTATGGTTATGTTAAATCTTGCTAGCGATGATCCAAGAAAAAGAGCAATGCAAGGACCACGAATTACACCTATTCAAGCACCACGAGCAGTAGCACCTCCTCAACAAGAAGAAGGTATTGCATCTAAGTTTGCTCAAGCAGCTATGAATAGAGGTATTGATACTGCAGCGCAAGGCAGTGTAGACCTTGCTAAAAAGTATGGCGCACCTATGCTACAAAAAGGAATTGGTGCAATGACTGCTGCAGCACCTACAGCTACACAAGCAGCAGCCTTACAAACAGCTGGAACAGGTATGTCTCCTGGAATGGCACAAGCTATTCTTGGTTCAGGAAAAGCAGCAGCACCTTTAGTTGGTAAAGCAGCAGGAGCAACTACCGCTAGTTCTTTACCTGCGGCTGGTATGATGTCACAGCTTGGAGCAGCTGGAACAGCAGCTATGGCTAGCCCTGCAGCACCTATTATTGGTGGTTTACTTGCAATGAAAATGCTAGGCTTCTTTAGCGGTGGTGGACATGTTGGTCCACTTGCTAAAGCACAATATAAATCAGCTGGTGGTGAAGTTATGACTATGTCTTATGGTGGTCCATTAACAAAGGGAGAGTAATATGGTAGGGTTTAGATCGACTACGCCTCTTCTTACTGGTAATACACAAGTAGCTGCAATGGGATTACCAAGTATACCTTCAGTTAATCCTGGCTTTAGAATGGGAAACACTAATATGCCTCTGCCTGGACTTGGGTTTAGAGCAGGACCATCAGTAGGCGGTGGAATTACAGGCACATTTGGCGGTGGTATTGATCCTAATATATTTGCTAACTATACGCCTAGCTACATTCCTCCTCCTCCTCCACCCCCTCCTGCTCCTAAGCGTCCTTCCGGCGGTGGTGGTGGCGGCGGTAAAGACTCTGGTATTTGGAGTGGTCCAGGTAATCCAAATAAAACGGGTGGAGGCTATGATAAAGGTGGCGGCGGTTGGGGACCTGGTGGTGGAAACCAATCTGGTGGTGATATGTCAGGAGGAGGTAGCAATCCTGGTGATAAGTCTACTTGGTCAACAGGCGGCACAATCCCTCCTGTTTATGCTGATCGAGGCGAAGCAATACCTACTATGGCTGACCTTGCAGATATGGAGCGCAGAGAGCGTGATCGTAAAGCAGCCATTGCTGCAAAAGCAACAGCTAAAGAAGAAGCAACATTTAAAGATGTTGTAGATTCAGTTAGTAAAGGAGTAGGTGTAGCTTCTGCATTGGGTAATAAAGCAGCATCAAATTTAGCTTATCCATTATCTGCTTTAAATTTTGTTACTTCAGTTGTTCAAGGCACAGTTGAAGAAGATTATATTGATCCAGTTAAAGATAATTTTAACAAATATGTTTATGATCCCTTTAACAAATATGTTTATGATCCCTTTAACAAATATATTTATGATCCAATTTTTGGAGACGATAAGCCAGAAATAACCCCTATTGATACCACTATTCCTGGTTATTACGGAACATACCCAGGAGATTACTCGCCTCCAGAAACCTCTGGTATAACTAAAGATTATACTTCTACAAGCACTGGTGGTGCCTACGATTACTCTCCAGGAAATATAGACCCTCGCACAGGTCAAACAATGACACCGCAAACAGATACTATTCCTGGAAATTATTCACCGCCTTCAGTTAATCTTAGTAAATACAATACACCTAATCCTTACATGGACAGCTTAAAAACAGCATTTGCAGACTTTGATGCTAACTTTAAAGCTGAACAAGAAGCTAAACAAAAAGCCCTTGAAGATGCTGCTAAAGCATCAGCTAACGCTGCGTATAGTGATTCTACTTGGGGCGGAGGATATGATAAAGAGGCTTACGATAGAGGTGGATGGGGACCAGACGTTGGCGGTTACAACGATCCAGGTGCCTTTGGTGGCTCAATGGGAAGCAGTCCAGGCGATAAGTCTACATGGTAAAAGGAGAAACTAATGCATAACATAAAAAGTATTACTCAAAAAGATCGTTATGGTAATATGTTTTCTCTCGAACTGTTTGAAGACCAAAGTGTACCATTAATGATTATGATACCTGATGCGCCTGATGGATTTAACGGTGCTGATACTAGTAATCATCCGGGTGATCCTAAAGGTACTGATACAGTACCAGCATGGCTTACTCCTGGAGAAAACGTAGTTAATGCCGAAGCATCACGCCTTCCAGGTAATCAAGAAAAAATTGATAAGATGAATGAGGAAGGTAGGAAAATACAAAAGGCACAAGGTGGTCCTATTCCTACTTATGCAGCTGATGGCGGGTCTATTTATGCTGCAGAAGGTTATGGCGGTGAAGACTATGAGCCTTATGAAGTGCCTAAATGGTTTACTCCACAAGTATTAGAAAGCCTTATTCAAGTTGAATCTAGTAATAATAACAAAGCAGTAAATCCAAAGTCAGGCGCTACAGGTGCTGCACAAATCATGGCAGATACTGCTTTAGATCCAGGTTACAATGTTCAACCTATTTCTCTTGAAGATCGTAATGATCCAGAAATAGCTAGACGATTTGCTACACAGTATATTGCAGGTATTCAAAAAGAAAATCCTAATTATACTCCTGCACAAGTACTCCAAGCGTATAATGCAGGTCCGGGTAGATTAGCTCAAGCAATGTCTGGCAAAGGGGATCCTTTAGCTCAAGAAACTATTGATTATCCTACTAAAATTTTAGGCGAAGATTATATTCCGCCAAGGCCTGATTCAGATGCAGATAAACGAAAACAAGACCTAACTCGTTTTAATATTAAAGCGGTTACTAATAATCTTGATATTGTACAATCTTCTTTTGATACTTTAGAACAAAAAAGACAAGATAATATTTCAAGAGGTCTTCCTGAGTTTAAAGGAATTAATCAAAAAACTTATGAAGGTGCTAAAGCTAATGTAGATAAATTACAAAAAGAATTAGCTGATTTACAATCAACTAGTAAAGCAATTTCACCAGTTAATACGACTGATTTTGTAAATAAGATTATTGCAGAAACAGATACAGGCGATGAAGTAGATCAACCAACACCAGATGCTGATACTAATGATAATGTTGTTCAAGCAGGTGTTGATATAAAGAATAATAATCCAGGATTCTTTAAAGAAACAACTGATTTATTTTTAGAAGTGCTTGGTGATATGTTTCCACCTAAAGACCTTGCCCGTATGGTAATTAACTATGCTGGATCTAGAGCATTAGGTTATGATCATAATGGTTCTCTTAACTACACTATGAAAGACTATGCCACTCGTGCAGAGCTTGAAAGAGTTAGACAAGCTAAATTTGTTAATGATAATGAAGATTTGTATACACCTGAATCATTAAATGAATATCTCAAGAGTGGAGATGTAGATGTACTTGTTACTAAAACTGAAACCAGTGGTGGTATAACAGGACAATCAGGGACTAGATTTGATCGATTAACAGGGCTTGAAGTGCCTGTTTACACAATAGGGACTGGTGATGATAAACGTTTAGTTACTCAAGGTTCAAATGGACAACTGTTAGATCTTTCTAAGCCTGAAAATAGAATTCGATTTGAAGTAATGAATGATAGTGTTCACAATCCAACTAACGTAACTAATTATTTTCAAAAAGCTCTTAATAATAGAACTAAAGAAATTAACAAGACTATTGATGATGCTAATAAACAGATTGATTTTGCAACAGATGAGCTTGCAGGTGAGTCATATCTTTTGTATGAAGAAACTAGAAATACTTTTGGTATGGATACAAAGCAATCTCAACGTCTTAAAAACGAGATAGTAGCTGCGCAAGGCGATTATCTTAAAGCAATTAAATCTGCTAAAGAAAGTGGTACTCGTGAACCAACTAGTTTAGAAGGATATTATAATAAACGAGTTATATCATTAAAAACAAAAGGTATAATTAGTTATAATGATGTTAAAAATACTTCAGCTTCTAATATGGATCAGCTAGAACAAACATTACTTAACATTGCAGCTGATGCAGCCAACGGTGATCAAAGACTAGCCGTTAAAACTTACAGAGATCTGTGGTCAAGTGGAAAAGAAACTTGGAATAACATGAAATCTAAAGGTCGATTTACTGAAGGCAAAACAGAAGGATACGATCCTTTTATTGCTTGGATGCAAGCAGTAGTCGTAGGTGACGAGACTGCAACTAAACTAGAAGATCCCAGCAACATGAAGAAGTGAGGGGATTTCCCCTTACTTTTTTAAAGGAGCATTAAATGGATAGAACATTTCGTGACAAGAAAAATAATTCTTTTTTAGTAGTAGATGGAGATACTGTTGCTGATAATAAAGGTAACAGACTTCGTCTTGGAAATATTAATGCTAGAGAAGTAGATAAAATTGTTGAAGGCGATGATGGTTACGAATTTAAACGCGGCGAAGTGGGTGGTGAAAGCCAAGCTAATGCAGTTGCAAAAATAATTTCTGATGGTGGTTTTAATGTTGTAGATTATACAGGTAATTATGATGACTTTGATCGTCAAATAATTAACTTGTTTAATGATAAAGGTGAAAGCTTAGAAACAAAACTAGTATCATCAGGCGTAGTTGATGTTACTCCTTATACCTCAGAAGAAGCAGTAATAGCTAAACGAGAAAGAGAATTATATGAAGCTGCAATTGGAAAAGAAAAAGATCCAGTTAATGATTTAGGCGATGCTATTGCTAATGAAATAGATCAAGAAGGTTTAGTATTTAAAACTAAAGCTATAACCGAAAGATTTTATGATCCTGAAATACATTCGGGAGTACGATATAGAGATAATAATCGCACAATAGATAACCAAGCTAAAGGGCTAGGTGGCGCAATAGCAACTTCTTGGGATCAAGGGTGGGATGGCGTTAAAGAAGGACTATGGGGTTATGTAGAAGCAATTGGTCAAACCTCTGGCGCTGAAATGTTAGAAAACTTAGGTGAAGCCGGAGTTGCTAACGCTAGGCGTAGAATGGTTGATGCCCCAGAAGTAGTATTAGACTATCAAGATGTAGATGATGTATGGTCAGGCTTTGAATATGTATTAAACAATGCAGCAATGTCCGCACCTTACTTAGTAGCTACATTCGGAGCAGCAGCTGCAGCAGTTCCTACAGCTGCAATTGCAGGACCAGTTGCGGGTGGAGTTACTGCTGTTGCACCTATTTCTTTTATTTATGCAGGTCATACTTGGAATGAAATGGAAGGTGAAAAAGGCATTCCACAATTCTTAGCTGCAAGTGTTGCAGGTGTTGCTGCGGCAACTGTAGAAAGACTAGGTATGAAAGCGTTAATAAAGCCAGCTGATGTTCTTTCTAAAAAAGGAATACAAGAGCTAACCAAAGCTTATGCTAAGAAAAATAAGATAGGACTATCAGATGCTCGAAATATTGTATTAAATACAGCTAAGCAAGAACAAGCAAGTCTAATTAAGGGTGGTCTGTTAAGAGGAAAGCCTTCTGACATAGCTAATTTTTCTGGACAAAGTGTTTTAAAAGCAGCAGGTGCAGGTGCATTAACCGAATCAGGTACTGAAATTCTGCAAGAAGGAATTCAAGCAGCGACTGCTGGTTTAATGTCAGATAAAGATTATACTTCAGACGAACTTGTTAATCGGTTTATTAATGCTGGATTAGCAGGAGGTGTTCTTGGTTCTGGTTTTTCAACAGCAGGAAATGTTTATTCACAAGGACAAAATAAACTTTTAAAAACAGAATTAGAAAAAGGCAGTACTGATAGATTCCGAGTAATAGAACAAGCGGCTATTCGGGATAGACAAACAACTAATACAACTGATCGTAGACCTTCTAATGTAGAAAATAATATTGAACAACATGATCGAGATGCTGCTATTGAAGGCTTTGATTATGAAGAAAATAAATATGACTTTGCTAATAAAGCTCAGACACATGAAAATGAAAAAAGAGGAATTAAAAATTTCTTTGCAAACAATGATGACTTGTCTGATTATATTGATGCAATAACAACAGGATTTGGTAAACTAGTTAAGGCTGCTGAATCTTCTGCTATTGATTTTAATAAACTAGTTCAAAGTAAAGTAGGACTAGATATATTTTCTCGTATAGGTCAGATGACTACAGGCGTATATCACGCTGGAATGAACTTTAAACAAGCAAATGATCAGCTTATTTCTGATCTTAAAACTTTTGTAGATGAAAAAGCTATAGCAAAAGATTTTGGTTTTAAAACAATCAATACTAAAAATGCAATAGAAATATCTAAAAAAGTAAGAGCGTTTGGGCGAAGTGGTGGCTTTGAAAATTACGAGTTAATGTTACTAGAGCAACAAGGTGCTTACGATGCAGCAGATAGCTATGTGTTAGGCGACAGAAGTGCCGATACAGTAGGTACACTAAGAGACTTAGGCTTAGATACCGATGCTAAAATAAGAGAGTATTATACTCGTGCTAAAAAGTTTCCTAAAGGTAAAGTACCATTTGAAGCGTTAGGCGTATCAAGCATTATCGAAGCTAATAAATTATATACTGCAGCTAAGCAAATTAAAAATGCATATGACGCTGCTTGGAACGCTACTAACGACGAATACAAGAAAGCAAATGGTAAAGAGCTAGCTTATCGTAGTGATTATTGGTGGCGACATCAAGGTTTTGATCATGCAAAAGTAAGAGCAAACCCTGCTGCCTTTAAAGAATGGTTAGCTCGTGTTGATCCTTCTTTAGATGTTGAAGCAATTTATCAAAATATTGCTAATCGAGGAGCTAATGGTATTCAAAGCGAGTATTCATTAGTTAACGGTGTTAAGTGGCGTCCATGGTCTTTTACCGAGATGTCAGCTAATATTACTGATCAAGATGGCTTTACCGATTGGTCTAATGATAATATATTTGAAACATTAAATAAAACACAAGTAGAAGCAGCTAAATATAATTCAACTACTAAATACTTTGGTGAAGGCGGTTCTAAACTTTCAAAGCTATTTAAAGACTTAGAAAAAGAAGGTGTCTTATCTAAAGAAGAAATAGAAAAATTTGCTTGGTATACTAAAGCAATTATTGATAGCTCACACGGTAACTTCAGACGAATAGAAAATCCTCGTTGGGCGGCTATCAATAACTATTTAACTTCATGGTCTATATTTGCAGGATTACCTTTATCTACTATTTCTTCTATACCTGAAACAGCAATGGTATACTTTAAAGTAAAAGATAATGCAGAGTTTCAACAAGCAACTTCAAGAATGATGCAAGAGATAGCTTCTGCATGGGATAAAGCTTTACGTGCAGAAGTTAAACTGTCTGAAAAACAGTTAGAATTATCTGGTCTTCCTGAAGACGCCAATACAGTTGTAAACAGATTAGCTACTGGTGAACGCGATGTTTCATTTGTAAGAGCGCATGAAGCTTTCTTTAGATCAGTAGGTATTAAACAATTTACTCAATTTCAAAGACGAATGAATGCAGCATTTGCAGTAGATACTGTTAAAGCAGGTATGAACCGTTTAGAATACGCTCCTAAAAAAGCAGACGGTACTTTTGATATTGATAAGTTTAATGAAATTGAGTTACGAACATACTTAGATCTTAGTGATCTTGGCATTGATGTTCAACTTCTTTATGATTATTTTTCTGAAACAGAAGAATTATATCGAGATCAGTTGTTTGATATTACTGATGGTCGTAATGTAGAAGCAAATACAGTAGAGTATATTCGGTCTCCTTCGCAGCGTGAACAAGCAACAAGAAAATTAGCACGTAAAGAAGGCATTCAAGGTGATGCGGTATGGAGACGTTCTCAAGAAATACAAGATGATATTAACGAACAAATACAAACCGCTATTTATCGTTTTGTAAATGAGCGTATTCAAAATCCACAATCTGCTAATCGACCTTTATTTTTTCAAGACCCTCATTATCAATTGTTTACTCAGTTTAACGGTTTTATTAGTACATTTACTGCTAATGTAGTACCTAAACTATGGCGAGATCAATTAGCTAAAGGGAATCCTAAAGTAAAATATGATGCTTTTGCTTTAATAGTAACTATGATAGCGTTAGGCGCAGCTTCTCAATACATAAAAGATCTTATTAAGTTTGGTCAATCAAGCCCTTACTTAAATGAGGTAGGCTATGTACAAAGAGCGTTGTATTCTTCTGGTGTTATAGGCCAATATGAAAGAGTAATTGATGTTGTAAATCCTTTGTATCCACAAAGAGGTGAAGGTTTAGAGTGGATGTTTAACACTGTATTAGGTGAAGCAGGTCCATCAGCTAGAAACATTGAAACAGTATTAACATCGACTGGGTTAGCTTTACAAGGTGAAACAGAAAGAGCAGCTTCAAATATACTTAGAGTTGCACCTTATGTTGGACCAGTAACTTCAGCTAGGCGTTCAGGTGCAGATATATTGCACGGAGAAAACCCCCTTAAAGGGGTAGAGTTGCCTGATTCAACAGATATAATCAGCGCATTATTAAAATAATTCAACGGTCAGTCCTCCTAAGGGGCTGACCTCCCTTGGAGAAAAAAAATGGCAAGAAAAAGTTTTAGTAACACACTACAAGCAGCTAAAAATGTAGCAGCACCTGCTCAAACCCCACAAGCAGTAGAGCTAGAGCAAGCAAAACGCAAGATTACTTTAGATCAAGAAACAGGAACTATTGCAAAAACACCTGTAGAAAAGTTAGGCGTAGCACCTCCACCTCAAACTGAAGGAGTGGTTACAGCAGCGCAACCAACTGCTAGCGATATGCAAGCGGTAGAAGATCGCTTAGCTCCGTCAGGTGGTGTAGCCCCTATTACAAGAGCAGTAGCTGCAAGAGGCGTAACTGATATTGAAGGCGCTACTCGTTATGATGAAGTCACAGCGGCACGAGCAGTTGCTTCTGAACAGCAAAAACAATTTGCTATGGCTCCTCGCTATGAGCAAATGAAAGTTGAAGAAGAAGATGATTTCTTTGATTTTGCTACAGCATCAGAGTTAAGAAATAAATTTAAAACAGCTACATCAACTAAAGATTCACTTGATAACGTTATTGCAACTGGTATTAGACTTAGAGAAAATTTAGACGAAACTTTTATTCCTGCTACAAGAGACGAAACAGACTTAGGCCGCAGTGTAATAAATACTTTAGTGCAAAAAGATTTGTTAGACACTACTACTAATCAATTAAAACCTAAAGTAGCTAACGCATTAACTATACAGTTATTAGAGAATATTCAAGATCATCTTAACAAAAGAGATGAACGTGTAATTGGAAAATATAATTCAACACAATCTGAAAATGCTTCTTTCTTTTTTGATACAGATAAACCTTCAGAATTACAAGGTCAAATTTTAAATGGCGATTATACTAGAGGAAATTTAGCAAGGGGCGTTATTGGTAAGCTAGGCCAAACACCAACGCAAGATGGTATAACTGTAACCGGCTATGGTGATTCAGGCAAAACTCTTACACCTGAAGAAGCAGACTATCTTGATACGCTTATGTGGAATGCAGTAAAAAATACAGGTTTTTTAGAAGTAAACGCAGATGGTGATACTGAATTTTACACAATGAGTAAAGAAGCAGAAGACTTCTTTAACAATTCAAGAGAGCTTTTAGCTGATATACAACCTGAAAGACGAATAGATGTTTCAGATGCGCCAGCAATTAGCGGTCAATCAATTCCAGGATTAGAGCGATTAAAAGGAGAAAGGACTGGTCCTGTTTCCCAAAAATCTAAATTAGATTCTAATATGGTAATTGAAAATAAAGTTAAAGATACACTGTCTCGTATGCCACTTAAAATAATGGAAGAACGATATGGTTTTGCTATGCAAGTTGTAGCTTCTGTTATTCAAACAGATGATAAAGGAACAATTATAGGTTTAGCAAATCAATCTTCGGAAGGCTTTTTCTCGAATGAGCCATGGGCTGCAATGATAGGACTAGATGAAAAGAAATGGCAAAAGGCTTATAACAGAGCTTTAAAAACAAATAACGGTGACATTTCATTATCAAGAGATCAAGCAGACAGAGTAGTAAGGCGCGAAGCAAAAAAGATTTTCCAAACAATGATAGATGGTGATCAACGTAGAGATAAAGTATTTTACAATAAATGGTTTCATGCATCTTCAGTAGGCAGATACTTTGTTCGTAATACTATTTTAAATTATCAAGACAGTAAGCTAGTAAGAAACTTTGTAGGGAGCGCTAAACGTGTTCCTTTGAATTTAAATAATTCTCAAGATACTGGATCAGAGATACTAGCTAATTGGAAATATATTATTGGTAAAAATCTTTTAACACCTGAAGAAGGTGGAGTAAAAGATCGTTCTGGCGCATTTTCTAAAACAGAAGATATGCGTTGGTCAGCAATTGAAAAAGCTACTAATCGAATTATTAATGACCCTAATAACCCTACCTATATTAAATGGTATAAAACAGGAAGCAAATTAAGAACTATTGCAGAAAGTGATTATACTAATATTGAAGCTTTAAATGAATTAGTTGGACCAGAATTTATAGATGACTTTCAAGATCCTGCAGAATGGGGATATAAGTTTCAATCGCTAGTAGATTTTGCAAACTATGTAGATGCAAAGAAAGCTGCAAAACAAACGGATGGTCCTGTTTTATTTGAACCATTAGCACAAACACAACATGATGGTAAACAGAACGGTATTGCTATCCAAGCTATGCAGATGGGTAATATTGATTTATTAAAAGCAGTAGGCTTAATGTATAGGTCAGAGGAAGACTCAGTTATTCCAGAAGGTGATATTAGACAACAATACGTTAATCAAATGCCAAGTTCAATTGATACGGTATTTATAAATAGTCCTGAAAAGAAAACTATTTTTAACAAAATGTTACAAAATATTAGTGACCATGAAGAAAGAAAAGCAATCGTAAGATTAATTTCAAGAACACCTTTAATGGAGGTATCGTACGGTAAAGATCCATCTTATAACCAAGATACAGTAATTGATTTTCTTAATTCTAAGTATGGTAATCTTTTAATTGATGCAGCTAATGAAGTAGATATCCCTAACTATAAACGTGCGGATATGATTGAAGACTTTAATAAGCTTATAGAAAACACAATAGGTAGTACGCTTAATATTAAACATCAAAAAACACTACAAAGCATGGGCATGTTGTGGTCAATGATGGGTAAGACTCCTTTTTATAAAGGACCACTTGGCACTAATATATTTTTAGGATCTAAAGAATGGACAGAAACAGGATTACAAGTGCCTGTTCCTACACCTGAAGGTACTGTTATGCGTCCTGTTAAAACAAGACAACCAACAGGCTCAGCTAGATCTGCTCGTAAGAAAAGACTTAACCAAAAAACAAGTGATTGGGAGTTAGCACCACCTTCGCCTTACGGTAGAGAAGTTGCTAACCAGCTACCTGTTATTTCTATTCAACAAATTGATGCGGCTATTATGGCTCAAACAATACTTGATGTAAATAAAAATCGTAGAGACCCATTGTTTATGCTGCCTGTACATGATGCTATAATTACAGACGCAACAAGTGTAAGAGATTATCACCAAGTAATTAACAAAAACTTTGTGGAAGTAAACAAAAAATATAATTTAGCTAATAATATCCTTAATGGATACAATGAAGCTAAATCAGTATTTTTAAATACAGTTAATCCTAATGGCGCTTATTTACTAGCAGAAACTGGACCTCATCGTTCAATGCATACTTACTTAGTTGCTTTAAATGAAAGAGAAAAAGAAAAACAAAAACGTATTGTACAACCAATTACAGGTAGACGCCGTAAAAAAGGGTCAGCAGAAAAACTATTAGATGCTGCAAGAGTTTTTGGTTGGTCAGAAAACGGTGGTAGTATTTCAGGAGAAAATCTTCTTAATTTATTTAACGCAATAGAGAATTATGAAAATATTGCTGGAGATTTTAGTCAATGGAAAACTGATTCAGAAACAAGGAAAGCAATAGCGCTTAAAAAATTAGCTTTAAAGGCTTATCAATATAACTAGGAGGATAGCTATATGAAAAATTTTAATAGGTTAGCACTGCAAGGTGTAGATATTGATGATAATGAATTTGTAAAAGAGTTTAATCTTAACCCTAACTTAGCAGGTACACCTGAAATTAATGATGCAATTCTTAATGTTATGTACGAAAAAAATATTAAGAACTACATTAATGATGGTATCCCTATTAATGAAGCAAAGTCTAAAGCAGGTAGATTACGTGCTGAAGCTAAAAAAGAAATACAAGCATTACTATAAATAAAAATACCCCACAGGGAATCCTATATGGAAACCTTGTGGGGTATTTTTTTTTAACAAAAGAAGTAGTCAGAGTTAGCTACCTCCTTAACATTTAGTGTACCGATAGAAGGCACATCACCAGTAAAGCCTTTGCCAAACGGTATTGCATCATAGAAGTTTTCTACGTCATACATCTGGATAAACTTATTTCTAGTGTCTATCATTAGATGCTCTATTGCATCTGCATGAGTACTAAATGAATCATGCACTGCACCAAAGTCATCTTCCCAGTTAGCTACTACAAGAGCCATATGAGAGGCATCCATGCTATGCACAAAGTTAGGGCTAATGCCACACATAAAGCCACGCCTATCAGGGATATCTGTTTTCTCTCTGATAACATGCTTAAATCGTATTTCACCTTCTGGTGTATTAAATCCATAACAGTCTACTTTAACTGGTCGAGTACGATAACACTCATACACAACAGGGAAGCCTGATAGTGTTGTCCACTCGATACCATGTCCACGATCAGTGCCATAGACACGCATCCAGTTAGCTATCTCTTGTTCAGCTAAACGCTGTAGATAACGCATAGTCTCTAGCGGTCCTGGACAAACCTCTTGGATAGATCGTATTACTTGGTTACTTAACTCGTCACAGTCCCATGTATTAATATTGTATTCCTCAGTATAACCATACTGGTAACAATCACTATACATAGACTCTGACATTTTCTTTTGTCCACAGCTATATGCACGAGTCATAGCAGCACGCTTAGCAATACCCTTACGAATATGCTTCATAGGCATCTCACGTTCTTCAAACCACTCTGGCATACGCTCTGTAAGACGCTTAGCTACCTGTACATAGAAGTCATTCTGAATGGCTGTAGGTACAAGGCCTACTAGCTTACCTGTGTGTTCGTCTTTAGACATAGCGCCTAAGTGTTGCCACCCGTTATTAGCACCATCGATAGGGATAGGTAAGCGAGTATAAAAGTCACCTTCAGTAGTAGCATACTTATACCACTCGATACAGCAAGCAAGAAACGAAATAGGTTTCTCAGCTTCATCTGCAAAGAATTTCATCTCACCTAACTCAACAATGACATCAATGTTTTGTTGAGTCCACATTGCTCTATCTTCAAGTGTCATCTTGTCTACTGAAATAGTATCTAGACCTTCATCTAAAAGCACCTGACGATAATCGGTAGTGACCCACTCAGGTATCTCCTCAACAAGATATGACTGATTAAAACAACAAGCAGTATGTACGCCTAACCAAAAGCTAGCAGACTCATTAAAGAGTTTACCTTTAGCAAAGACTAGTTGTCCTCGTGCGATATCGGAACCTTGAAAGTTAAAGAAAGGTTCGGAATAGTACAGCCTACCACGATAGTCAGCGTCAAGATAAAAGCTAAAGTCTTTACCCAACCATTTGTTTGCGATAGCCATAACTTCTTTAACTTCTCTATTCTTAGAAGCTTGACGTTGATATAGCTTTTCATTTTCTTTTTCGTCTTCACCATCAAAAGTTTCGTTGCTAATAAAGTCATCCCAGTTATCTAAGATAGCCTGATGGACATCAGAGTTAACACGCCAACGTGTAGCTTGAAGTTTATTCATTGCTTTTACAAATGGCTGATTAATGTAGTCTCTAAACTTCTTTTCTTTTGATTTATCCCAAGTCTTAATAACACTGCGATCATTAGATTGAAACAAAGATGTAATTGGAAGGATAGGATCTTCACTCATACAAACAGTTTTGCCAGCAACTGCTTCCATCTCGCCCCATTTTTCAGTGGCATGGATAGTTACTGGCTTACGGCTCTTCATATGGCCTACACTTATAGTAAGGTAGCCACACATTACAAAGGCTTCAACAATAAGATCACCAACTCTAACGTGATCTCTAAAGTTAACGTTGTCTGGATCCCAGTTTTCAATTATGTGTTTACCAACAGCCATACTTACTTGTGTAATAGCTGTTTCGCCTTCTACTTTGCTGCGTTTAAAGCAGCGTTGTATTACTTTCCTAGCAAAGATAACCATATCTTCAATAAGAAAGTCAAGCATGTCAACACCATCGGTATCGATCATACGCATTAGTTGTAGATTACGTCTAGGCTTAACGCCAAGATCATCACTCCTTATTCTCTGTAAGAGATAGTCCTTCAGATCTTCCATTGGTCCTCTTTCTGATATCTACACCCCAAGTTGGGGCTGGTGGATTGTTTAAGGTGTGAACATCACATGTTATGGGATTAAAGTTTGGTTTAACTCCGACTAAAATCTCATAGTTTTCGACAGGAAATATTTCTTTTACCATGTCTAAATCTTCTGGTTTACATTTAACCCATGCAACATGATCAGGGTCTGACTCTAATTGTTGGTAGAAGATTTGCATAATCGTATCATGCCTTTCTCATTAAGAATTTTATATCCATCCAAGTATCGCTCATCTGCTTTAGTAATGACAACTTCATTGATGCCAGATTGCAAGATAAGTTTAGTACACTCCATACAAGGCGCGACCGTGGTATAAATGGTGGCATCCAATCCGTTGCCCCCATCACGAGCCAGCTTGCAGATAGCATTAGCTTCAGCATGAATAACATGAGGTAATGTAACCCCTGTTTCAGGATGTTTACACTCATTAGGAAACCCAGCTGGAGTGCCATTCCAACCCATTGAAATAATATTACCGTCCTTAACAATTACTGCTCCTACTTTAGTGTCACTGTCATAAGACATTTCACCTACTCGTTGTGCAATGTCCATATACATAGTGTCATAGCGTTCTTGTTTATTCATAAGCTCTCTCTAACTGTTGCTCTAAGTGTTGTACTTTTATTTCTAAGTTCCTCACTTCATCTTGTAGAGTGTCTTTAGCAGCCTGACGCATGAGCGCCTGACTGCGATACTTGTTACGATCTTTAGTAACCTCTTCAATTAATTGTCTAGCATGAGCTAGCTGTTGTTGTAGTAAGCCTACCTGTTCATATAAAGCTGTTTCACTCATGACAGCACCTCAAAATCAATAACATTTTCATCGTGATAAGTTAATCGAGTTGTATCGTGGTTATACTTGGTATGTCCAGCTGGTCCTGTTTTACCTGTAAACCTGCTTTTAAGCACAATAAAATTAATTGTGTTTCGGATGTCTTCATCTTCATTAGCCATGTCTCGTGCAAATCCAATGATATCAAATGATATTTGTTTGATTGAACCAGAACCTTTGATGTCATCCATGCTAGGTAATTTGCCTTGTTCAAATGTTGATCCCCCACCTTGAACCTTCCGTAAGTGAGAGATAACCCCAAGCCATATGTTATGCTTCTTAGTAAGCTTAAGCAAATCTGACATAACTTTATCAATGGCTTCGTTACCAGTGTAACCTTCAGCCCCTTCTGATACAGCGATTGTAATATGGTCAAGGATAAGATACTTACACCCCATAAGAGCCATATACTCAATCTTATCAATAAGAGATTCATCGCCAACAGAGCCTTGGTGATCCAGTAATACAAGTTGTTCAGTACCAAATACTGCACGACTAGCCTCCTCTTGCTCTTCAAGAGATACATCATACTCTTGTAAGTTACGTTTAAGTTTCATTTGAATAAACTTTTCGGCAGTATCACCGACGCTTTCTTCAAGTGAAATCATACCAATTTTATCTTCTGTTTTATCAAGAAGGTCTAATACAATCTCTTTAATGACAGTTGATTTACCGCTACCTGTACCTGAAGTAAACAATGTAATCTCACCGAAGCGCATACCTTTAGTTTTATCATTAATGCCACGAAGACAATCAGGATAAGCAACAGATTCAGTAGAACGTCTAGCAAGATATTGCTCCCACACAGGATCATGCCCTACTACGATACCAGCAGGACTAAATGGTTGTGCATCCCATATGGCACGCATAACACCATCTTTACCTTTCTCTTGGTATAGCTCACAAGGGTCTTTAGCAGTGCTACTTGCTATCTTTACTTTATCAATGCCAATAATATTAGCAGCATCTTTAATTGCTTTCTGACCAGCTACATCTCTGTCAAAGAACAATACCACTTCTTCGAAGGATCTAATCCATTCTCTTGCTTGCAACAGGCTCTTGAGGTTACTAGCCGAGGCGACACTAATCGCAGGATAGATCTTATTATAATGATCCAATGAGGCTTGAGCAACCGACATGGCGTCGAACTCACCCTCAGTGATGACGAGGCGTTTGCTTCCCATTCCGAAGCTTTGGTACCCAAAAGGCCAGACATCTTTAAAGTCTCCTACAGTTTTAAATTGTTTAGGTAATGTCCTTACCTTATAAGCAATAAGCTCATTGTCCTTGTAATAAGGATAGTTATAAGCAGTAATGTTACGCTCACTGTCATAGCTTGCACGAACACCGTAGTGTTCCGCAATAGTTTTTGTAATGCCACGCTCTTTACAACCACGATAATCTCCTAGTTGTGATTCGAATAGTTCTAGACTTGTAACTTGAGGTGCTGCAACAGCCATCTCACTTTCCTTTTCATTTACATTACGTTCATAATGGTTACATACAAAGCAGTAACCATGTCCATCATCATACAGAGTAAAACCATCGCTGCTAGGACAAGCAGGGCAATGGGTTTTACCTATTTCTTTACTCTCCGTATAGTCTGTTTTCTTTGGCATTCCGTGCCACCTTTCTACGGCTTCTAGCTCTATCAGACCTTGCTACTCGCTCAGCCTTTTGTCGCTTGTTGTTAAAAAGATCTAACAAATCTTCATCCCAATCACTTACATCGGGTTCTGGTTTTTCACCATTGATTATTTGCTGTGACGGTATTTTATTGTACATTGGATTTCGCATTGTACTCCTCAATAAATGCTTTAGTTAACATCCACTTTTCACTACCAAGAGTTTTATTGTAGTAAAGTTTTTCACCTTGCTCATCAACTGCTGTCAAGACTTTAAATAATATTTGATATTCTAACTCCATATAATTTAAAGCTGATTTGTCAGGTGCTTCACAAAGGATTTCATATTCAAAGTGTTCAGGATTATCCGATACCTTCTGTGCAGTGTCTACACCAGAAGACCCGTAAGTCTTCCAATTAGATTGACGAATACGTTTACCTTTACTGTAATTCCAGTAAGACTTTTTACCTACATACATTTTACCAGTAGACTTTTCAGTAATCCTATAGACGAACCCCTCTCTCTCATAAGGGTGTAATTCGTTTACACCAACAGCTAATGACCATTGACCATTGGGTAATGCATCTGCGCCTGTAGCTTTCCATGCTTTCTGATCAAAGGCTACACACACAGTGCTACCGTTAGGGTTAATCCAAACTGTTAAATCTCCTTCCCAGTCTTTCTTGAGTTTAAGTTTAGTACGTAAATTAGATTTACAACGGATCTCACCATGTTCTTCTGTAATAATGCCGACCCATCCACCTGCGTCTACATTAGTAACCTCTTTAATGATTACGTCTTCATAACGCTGGTGATCTTGAATATTAGTAGACATAACTGTCTCCTTATATTGTGAAGTAATCTTCAGGATGACGTAGTATATGGATACCGTTAGCTGTTTCCAGTAACTTTTCTTTCCAATTGACTATACCATACTGAGCGCGATATGCAGCAAACACTCTATGCTTACGGCGTTTCATAGGGACACCTGCAAGCATCTTTTCTGCTTTCTTAGGACCAATCTTAGGTAGCCCTGGAAGGTTATCTGTTGGATCACCCTTAAGCATTTGTTGCCAGTAATGTAGGTCAGCACCGTCCTCATCTACTTCGTAGAACTCTGAACGTTTTGGATTGTAATGCTTACCTGCAATACAGTCTAAGTCTTTATCGATATGAACAATGGTATGTTCAATATCATCTTTAGTAAGCTCAAGAGATTTAATACGAACCATATCATCTGCTTCCATACCATTAGAAGGTATTGCTAAGCCTTCATCGATAATGCACTGCATCAAAGGACGAAACAACTCTGCGTCCTTTGGTGGCTCTTTACGGTTAGCCTTATACTGTGGACAAAGCTTATAGCGGAAATTATCTTTACCTCCGCAATAAATAATGCTTTCATCTGCCCACACAGGCTCAATCCAGTTCTTGTTAAGGATTGTTTTGTAATTAGACAATGCTTCTTTAACACTGTCTTGTTGCCATGCTGCTTGATAAATACAGCTGTCTGCGTCTACAATAGCTATCATTATTCGTGTCCTTTCTCTTGCCAATAATGATTCCAAGTATCTACAACTATTTCTGTAAATTCATCGTCATCTTGTAAAGGCATTAAGTGTCTATGCTCAGAAACTTCTGATACAAAATCTTCTACGCATTCACATCCAGTAATTATATCAATGCAATGATCCCAAAATTCACTTTCCATTTCTATTACTAATGCTTTTAGTTTACCCATAACGTTTCCTTTCTAATGAACGTCTGCGTAACAAGTACCAATGACACCATCGCCATCCATACATTGTACATTAAACTCTTTTGGTGCTTCTCTAAATGCTTCTATACAGATTTCTTTAACACGCTCTGCCTGATCTTCTTTAGCAACCCATGCCATTTCATCGTGATAGAATATCACAGGATAAGCATCAATGTTTTCTTCTTTAATCTTTCTCATAGCATAACCTACAGCTGCCTTACAAGTAATTGCTTCAGCACTTTGTAAAAGATAGTTAAGCGATTGATGTGCAGACCCTACATAGACTTTGCGTCCATCAAGAGCTGGAATGAATGCGTCTCCGTATCCATTCTTAGTTTGTTGAAAGATATGATCTAGCTTTGACTTAACTTTACCTAAACCGGGAATTGCCGATACATACTTTTGTTTACTAGCATTACCGACTTTGTCATCGGGTTTACCAGTAAGAATAGTGCCAAGCTTTCTACCGCCACCTCCGAAAAGATAAGCGTATAGCCAGCGTTTAGCATCACCACGACTACTACCTAAGATACTAGCGTTATAAGAATGAATGTCACCATCTGTTACTTCCTTAGTAAACTTATCGTCACCAATATAATGACATAAAGCTCTCATCTGATTACCAGCTGAGTCAGCACCTACAACCTTATAACCGTCTTCACAGATAAATAGACTGCGCATCTCTTTACCCCATGCGGCATCAACACTAGGTAAGTTAGTAATTACTTCGTGCCTTGATCGGTAGGTAGGAGTACCAATAACCCACATTCTGCCATGTAACCTGTTGCCCTTACACGCTGCAAGCCAGCCTTCGAGTATAGACCTTCTCGATCGGGTTGTGTAGTATCGGTCAATGTCTCGTCCGATATCTCCGAGTAAAGCGAGGCTCGTTGTTGTGAGTTTCGGGCTTGTTTTAATAAATTCAAATCCCTGTTTCTTGTAGTTCCAGTCATCGGGTTCCCATCCTATACTAAAGAGATATTCCTTAACTTCTTCCATGTTACTAAGCGTAACTTGTGTAATGTAACTACGTTGAAATGGCTTCTTAGGTGGCCATTCCATTTCATCAGGTTCTTCACCGTCAAGATATTCAGTAAGTAGTCTACGAGTTACTGCAGTAAATCTACCTGACTTAGTATACTTAGCATACTTAGGTTCTTTGTCTACCATGATAGTCATTTCAGGTAGCTTTGGATGTACACGAGACTCGATGTCTTCAAGTTCTTTGCACATTTCTTTATGCAGTCTGTTAGCCGCACCAAGATCAAACAACCAGCCTTTCATTCTAACACGGGCTTCGAAGATTGCAGCATCATGTTCTGCACGAAGACCTTTAGATATCAATGGCTTAGTTCTTGATTGGTCTTTAAACTCTTGCATAAGTATTTCGTAAACACGAGTATTAAGTTCAACATCTCGTACACAGTAAGTTAGCATTTCTTCTGAGAACTCTGACCAGTTATCAAACTCAAACTTAGAATACTTAAGGTGTTCACCCCAACCGCCTAAGCCATGCTTGTGTTTACGTTTATAGTTTAAGACTTGACTCATAATCCATGTATCATAAACTCGTTTATCATAGAAGTCTACACCATACAAATGAGTGAGCATTGCTAAGTCATAACCAATAATGTTATGACCTATTAATGCGTCTGCATTGCGAAGAAAGCCAATGCCTGACTCAATATCATCAGGCCTCCACTTATATATCTTCTTGGTATCGACATCTTGAGCTACGATACACCAGACTTTAGTCGCGTCTATACCGTCTGTCTCAATGTCAAAGACAAGTTTCATTAATCATCCTTTCCGTTGTCACAAATTGGACAAACAAAAGTTGAATCAGCAGTGTCAAATGGTCCTCCAGAAAAAGTCTGTCCGCATCTGACACAATTTAATTCAGGCCTGACCCCTCCTAAGTAATTAGGAATGGCGTTCAAGCCAGAGTTTTGTTTCTTCTGATTTTTCTTTTTCATAAACAAAGTCTGTAGCCAAGTGCGCACATAACTCTCCTTTCTCTGCTCCGCAGAATTGTGATTTACCTTCCCATCTAAACTGTTTGCACTGTCTGTTTAGAGAGTCTTTATTTAGACATCTAATTATCATCGTCTGCTTCCATGGCAATAATAATAATTCTACCGCTAATCATTCCAGACAACCATGCGTTTGCATACATCATTGCTGTGAAAGGTGCTGCAAGGAAATCACTCATATACTTCATAGTACACATCTCCATTGTCTCTGATCTTGGTGTCTTCATAGTCAGCTACAAAGCGTCTGTAGAATTCCATGTTGGCACCTGTCAATGCGCCCATAACATCGTTACATGTTTGATAGTTAAGGCCTTTTTCACGTACAAAGTAGTGTATCATGACAGCAATAAGGTATTGAAGCTCTCCTGCTGTATTAGGTGGTGTGTCTTCAATTGCCGACTTGATCCACATAAGGTTATTGCGATCATCTTTAGTAATATAAGGCATTGTAGTTCCTTTCTATGCAAAGTTTGTTTCATCAGAAGTTTGGACACCATCAAACTCCTTTAGTTTACGGTCTAAGTCTAGCACTCTATTCTGTAATACATAAATAGCAGTGCTAATGTGACCTGTGTCATGTGGCTGCAGCAAAGACTCAAGGTGTTTGATCTCATCTTTGAGTACTAATACTGCAATACGATCATCGGTTACTGATCTCATTGTGTTTCCTTTCTAATAATAATACGAAACTGCTTCAATACACTCATCTAATTCAAAGTATTTTTCTGTGTAAATACTTTCATAAAACGGGTGTATAAGGTCGTTTTTATTTGCCCACAAGATAATAATTTTGTTTTTCATGTGAGCAAACATAAGTTCCATTGCTGTACCAGTGCCACGCCCACTGTCTCTACGAATGTCAGCTAATACGACATTGCTATTAGCAATATCCTGCATGTCCATCTTGAATATGCGTCTACAAGTGGACTGTATAGGTGTATGCTGTTCTCCAAGATATAGTTCATCATGGAAAGATACTCTACGAGTTGGATCTAACGTATTGATTTCCATCTGATTCAGCTTGGTCTCGCAATGCATCCTCCAGCTGGTCATACGTTTCGGTGAACAATCCTCCATTGGACCCGCTAGATACACAAAGTTCTTCATTTTCTTTCCTTTCGTTTTCCAATATGAAAAGTTTAACATCTTCTACTAGCTTTACTAACCTTACATAATACTCTCTAGCATTAGGATTGCCTTTGATGTGTTCCTCAGAGTAGTAGTCAATCGCTTCCGTCAAATGTATTATCGTTGGTTGCAGCCTTTCCCTTAAACTCATTGATGTACTCCTGTAAAGCTTCTACTAGTTCTGCAGCAACAGCTAAGTTACCTTCTTCATCTACTTGAAACAAGTCATCTTCCATTGCTGTAAAACAAGCATCAGAAAACTTCAAGAAGAAAACGTGATAAGCAAAGCTGTCTGCTTTTATTTCATCTCCACCTAGTGTATGCCACATGTGGACTATAGCGCACTCAAGAAGAAGCTGTGGATCAGCCTCTTCAAGAGATACTTTTATAGTTTTTCCTGGAAAGTCAATTACATTAGACATTAAAAGTCTACCGCTGATTCGCCAGACTCACCACTGTCCATGACATCAAAGTCAATTTCAGTTGATGGTGTGTACTCTTTAAGGCTAGTTACTTGTACCTTAGACAAGATAGAAGAAACACCTTTACGTCCACCTACTTCATACGGATACTGAAACAGCATTACATTACCTACGCTACCGTTACCAACGATATTGCCGTCAATGCTTTTCTTATTGCCGTCAAGAACTTCTGGTGCTGTGTTCTTATCACCATCTTTCTTAAGAGCTTTACGCTTGACGTTTGCTTTGTAATACATACCGTCATCGTCTTCTTCAGGCTTTACTGTAAGATAAAAGTCTTTCTTCCAGCCTTCAGCTACGTCTTTATCACGGGTACGTAGTTGTAGTTCCCATTGTAGTGTACCGAATGGCTCTACGGGACGTACTAGTTTAGCCCAATGCAATTCAGCATCACGTACAATTATAGTTCTTTTCTCAGCAATCATTTGTAGTTCTCCTCAATGTTAATTACTTCTGCTCTGGCGTTCTCAACGCCTTTCTTGTTGATAAACTCTTGAGTGGCAAGCTGTATTGCCTCAAGACGGTCGGCTGCAGTGACGAATACAGTGTCCGTCACCCAGCCTTCGAGTTGTATTTTATACTTCCTCATCAAACAGTTCCTCAATTTCTGAGAATGTCTTTCTGAGATCTTCTGCATTGGCACCTTTGCGTAACATCAGGTATGCTGTATACCAGAATACTTTACCTAGCTCTTGAAGCTCATCGTCTTTCTTACCGTATCGCATTAGATACTTGTAGATTTGACCCAATAAATGAGCTTCATCACCCCTAAAGTCATTCAGCAGATACTTCATTAGCTGCATATACTGATAACCTGGAACTACATCTTTGTAGTGTGGTGGGCTAACTGCTTTCCATTTATCTTGTTCCATCTTAGTCCTTTCTCTCATAAAGAGTTCGTGTCTACTTGTCATGCTGCAAGTTTTAAGATACGCCGCTTATGCGTCTCATAGTTCTTACAGTACGGATCGTAGTAGATGATGTCGTTAGACATACCTTTGCTGTCAAGCACAACTAGCTTTATCAAGCCATTTTGTCTGTTATACATCCAACAAGCACTCTTAGTAAAGTAACCAATGATATCACTACTAAGTCTAGCAATGATTAGTTCTTCGATTACTTTAGCTGGTAGTATTGTTCTCTTACTCATCTTTTAGTCCTTCCGTTAAGTTAAGTAAATCACTAGACATAGAGTCTAACTTCGTGTGGTATTCCTTGACCATGTCAAAGAACCCATCATTCTCTATGCCATCGACAAGACTGAAGGCATAAGAGATATGATCCCAAATCCATTCAAGCCTGAGCATATCTCGCTCTAGCTCATTGGAAACTGTTTGTTTGAAGTAGTCTTCGACTGAAGCGAAAGGAAATACATCGCTTTCTCTCCATTGTTCTACAAGAGCATTGTAGCTGTGTAGGTTTTTAGCCGACATCTTCGATCCTTTCTATGTGGTAGTAGAATAAGTCCCAGGTAATACCTATATTGCAGTCATGACTATTGGCTACTGCAACGAGTATGTCTTCTGCTTGATCATCGGTTATCGTTTTACCCATGTCTCCAGCAGCACTGTGTACGTCTTCAATACACCAGTCATCTCTCAGGATCAACTCACCTTCTTCGTTAGTTATATGTGCCATTGGTAGGCCTTTCTTTGTAAGTAAAGGTTATGTAGTTATTATCAGACTTAACTGACATGATAACTCTATTAGGTCTTGACAGTGACTTGGCTAAAGTCCTAGCATTCCACTTATCAGACTTAGCCTTGTCTTTTACATAACTACAAGTAATTAGGTTCGTCATCGTATACCTCTCCAAAGTCTTCCCATTCTTGTTGCCAGTCAGGTTGACCTTCATCTCGTTCTTCCATTATAGTCTGTACACGGTTAGCTATCAAGCTTACCTTACGAGAGTCAGGCCAAGCTGCTATTGTGTTTTCTTCAAGACAAGCTACGAGTACTGCCCTTGTGACTTCTTCGTAGTAAGGATCTCTGGCTATCGTTCTAGTCTGCTCTACTGATCCTTCTATTATTCCTTCTCTTATGAGACCATCCTTGACTTCCTGTGGAGCGTCCTTGATGTAGTAGTCATAGAGATCCCATTGGTTCTCCTTCTCTGCTTCTAGTATATGTCTCTTATAAAAGGCGTACATGCTGGGTGTTCTACGTGTCATGCTAAGTTCTCCTTGATTGATGACTATCGCTAAAGGGATCCTATAAGGATACTTAAAGGATCCCCTTTCCCCCTATAAGGGTGTTTTATATGATCTCCATAGAGATCTCAGTGTCATAGCACTCCATATCGTCCATAGAGAGGTCTAACACAAGGTGTAGTTCGTTGTCGTTATCAAACGAAACTAAGAGATGCTCTTCAGTTCCGTCAATAGTTACCTTGAGGTGATCTTCACCAGTGTAATCGAGTAGTTCTTTGGCGTGCTTTATAACGTCAGGTTCATCAGTATAGAGCTGAACCCATCCATGACCAGACTCAAGCACTTTCCACGAGGCTTCATTGAAGATCGGGAAGTGGAAGTTTATTTCAAAGGATTCCTCGTAGTACACTGTTTGGCGTACATCGAGTGTTACTGGGTTGTTACTTGTTTGGGTATTTTGTACTATCATCTGATGGTTCCTTTCTTAGTTAAACATTGAGAGTATCATAATAGATATCCCCCAGATAGCTACAACATATATTATTTTTAGTATCATAGTTACTCCTTTCGGTTCACACTCACACACATTCGCAAGCACACTAGCTAGTTTCTTTCCACGTAAACTCAAAAGTACTCCCAGAATGGACCTATTTATTGCGAGTTTTACTTTGAGTAAGCGGTCGCGGGTCTCTTAGGGTAAGAGGTCTCGGCAATAGTTTCAAAGTGGCCTTATTTAGTTACTGCGAGTACCACTGCGAGTACCACTGCGAGTACCACTGCGAGTGTTGCTTTGAGTTCTACTGCGATTACAATTGTCTGTAGATTGTTATGAATCGCACTACGAGTATTATTATTACGATGTAACCTACAAGAATTGCCAAGTTACGCTCCTGTAGTACGCATAGAGTGTTTTCTTTCTTGTTGAGAGATGTAATCTTCATACTGCTCTCTGAATGCAGGATCAACTTCATTTGGAGTTAACCCATGAGTGTAAGCGTCTTCGAAACACTCTTCGTTAGTGAAGTTAGGATCTATGAGAGTCCTTACTTCGCGGTCTTGAAGTTCGACATCGATCTTAGCTTTAAGATCTTCGAGCTGTCGATTGCTCATGTTCTCTATGTGCATATATACCTCCTATGCTC
>Ga0222718_10000585_pt1 | contig 37307 bp, 40 predicted proteins | sample C33_27DmetaG_FD_165045 | JGI IMG/M metagenome (GOLD analysis project Ga0222718, IMG submission 165045) | Estuarine water microbial communities from San Francisco Bay, California, United States - C33_27D | ecosystem: Environmental > Aquatic > Marine > Unclassified | place: USA: California...
TATTACAATGTTAGAGTATACTGCCATTTTTTATTTCTCTATACCTTTATTTATAACTTTTAGTTCTTCAATCTCAGCCTTTAATTCATTAATTGCATTTATTAAAAGAGGAACTAATTTTTCGTATTTAACAGCCTTATAGCCGTCATGTTCTCTTGTTTCGACAATCTCTGGTACTACTTTCTCAACTTCTTGAGCAATCACACCAACATCATGTCCTTCGTAAACTTCTTGATTATCATTCCAATCAAATTCATAACCTTTTAATTGTCCAACTTTTTCTAATGAATTTTCTATTGGAGTAATATTATCTTTTAATCTTTCATCTGATGAATAATAAGCTACAACATCACCAACACATCTAATTGTATTTGCAGTAGAGCCTGATGTTTGTCCAACCATTAAACCTTCAAAGTGAACATTACTATTATTATTTGTTGCTTGGTTCGATGAATATGTTGTATATCCAGCTCCATTTGTTAATTGGTTATTATTAGTTGGTATTGTTGGTAAACCTGATAAAGATGAATAAGCACCATTAAAGCTTGAAGTACCAGCTCCAATTAACGACCTAACTTCTGCAGCACTTATACCACTATTTAATGACGGTGTTGAACCATTACTTGTAATTGCTGGTGTGCCTGTATCTGATACTGCAGTTTCTGTAGCTGATGTAATACCAGTAATGTGACCATGAGTATCAAGTGTAATATCTTGGATATATGTTCTACCACTGTTATTTACAGAACCTTGTGAAGATGTATCAGCATGATTAATTGTAATTGTACCATTGGTTGATTGGTCAGTTGTAAATGAACCGCCACCGCTTAATGATGTTCCAGCTGCTATACTTATTGTAGCATTATTTGGATTTGTAGTATTTGTAGCTCCATTAGCAACATTAATAAAACTTCTTATAGCTCCTGCAGTACCATGTCTTATGAATCCATCATCTCCAGTTTCTACACAAACTTTAGTTATACCTGAAGATACATCATTTGGGCTAGTATTAAAGTAATTAGCATAAATATATCCACCCGAAGTTCTTTGTACGATTGTACTATTACTTGCTGCAGTTGATGAATTTAATGCGACAGTAAATGTATTATTACCAGTTTGGTTAGCTGTAAATGTTTGTGAACCACTTAAACCGCCACCAGAAGTATTCATTGTTAAAGTACCATTACCTAAAGTAAATGACCCTGTTGAAGCTGCTGTAACGTGACCATGAGTATCGAATGTTAAATCTTGTACAAAGGTTGTACCACTTGCATTAATGTTTGAAACACTTGAAGTATCTGCGTGATTAAATGTTATTACATTATTTGTAGAACTATAAGCTGCATCAATAGATGTTCCACCTACAAATGAAACAACTTCATTTTCTGAAATAAGTCCTCGTGCAGTTCCACCAACTGTTAAATTCCATCCATCATATGGGTCAACTGAACCAGATGCTAAACCTGTTATATGACCATGAGTATCAAGTGTAATATCTTGAATAAATGTATTACCACTATTATTAATAGATGCTTGTGAAGATGTATCTGAGTGATTAATTGTTAAAGTATCACCACTTACTGATGTATCAATAAATGTACCACCAGTAATTGTAAGTGTATCGTTATTATTATCTGCAACAGCTGTACCTGAATCAGAAGCTACGTTTTTAAATATGTTTTGAGATGAACCTTTATCTGTATTTGTATACGTTACAGCATAACCTGATACACTTTCGCTAAGTCCGCTTCCTGCAGTAAATGTTAAATTATCGCCAGGACCAAAATCAACTCCTTCAACTTGAGGAGTTGAAAGTGTAGCACTAGAAAGAATTAGTGAACCATCTGCTTCCCATCTATCAGTTGCATAGTTATATACAATTGAGTGAGCGCCTGTAACGCCAGAAGCAACACCACTTGGACTTGTAATTGGCCCAACCTCTAAACCAAAACCGCCTGAACTTGGTTCTGAACTTAAATCATTACCTGCAAGAACTAATGTATCTTCTACTTCTAATGTTGAAGTATTTAAAACTGTTTGTGTTCCATTAACAGTTAAATTACCGGTAATTGTAGTATTTCCTGCTATTGTAGCATTACCATTAACTGCAAAATTATTATCACCTGGGTCAGCTCCTGTTGTGCCAACTCTTAATCCAGCTGTTCTTGTATAATCTGTGACAACTAAGTTATTACCTATCGTAACATCATTAGGTAATCCAATTGTAACTGCTGCTGTTTCTGAACCAGAACCTGATACTTCAATTTCATTTGATGTACCAGCAATAGTTGCAATATAGTTTCCTGTTGTTTTTGTTCCTAGAGCAACTGAATCATTATCCAATGAAGTATTAAATGTTGCATTAGCTAAATTTGTAACTGTCACTGAACCTGATATAGGACCTGTTCCTAATGTAATTGTAAAATCATCTACGTTAAAATCAAAGTTTTGATTTGTTCCATCCCAATCTACACTAATGCCTGCTTCAGCATTACTTTGTATTAAATCTTTTGCATTATAGAATGTGACAATATCAGCTGTTCCTGTTGTACCATCGTCTTCCATTCCAACTACTTGCCATGCTCTTTCTGGTTTTGTAGAAACTAATGATTCATTCCATTGTACTTTAACATCATGATTAGTCATTGTACCTGATGGTGTAATATAATCTCTGTCTACTTGAAGACCCATTGCTGAAACTTCACCATCAAGATTAAGGAATGCTGAACCAAAGTTAGCAACACCACCTGCAGCTGATACTAATAATGTACCATCTGATATATCTAAAGTAGTGCCTGGACCAAAATCAAAAGTTCCATTTCCACTAGCAACTGTATAATTAATATTACCTGAAAGTGATTGACCACCAGATGATGAATTTGTAATATCTAGTTTTTCTGCAGCAAGTTCTCTTAAACCTGCTGATAAATCAGTTGCTGATAAACCAGTAAGAGTCATATTACCTATATCTGACTCATGTTCATTTATAGCTCCTGTATGAGTGCTTGCACTTGTTGTTAAAGTAGCACTTCCTAATTCAGTATGTAATTGACTTAAGGCTCCAGTGATTGTATTATTGCCTGAAGCGATACTTGTAATACTAACATTACCTATTTGTGTTTCATGTTCTGCAATTGCACCACTTACTGTTGAAGCTGATGTTCCCATTGCACCTGCAGTAATTGTACCTAATTCAGCATCTAATTCATTAACAGCTGAAGTAAGTGTAGTACCTGTTGTTGTAAGAGAATTATTACCTTGCAATGCGTCTAATTCATTAATCGCATCTGTTAAATCTGTAGCTGTTGTTGTAAGCGACATATCACCAATATCAACTTCGTGTTCATTAATTGAACCAACTAAATCGTTTGCAGTTGTATTTAATGTATAGTTACTAGTTGTACCTCTTACAGCTGTTTCTATTTCATTTAAAGCTCCAACAACATTTGATGTAACGTCTGTACCTAATGAAGTATGAGCACCAAGTTCTGTTCTTAATTCTTCAATAGCATCTTGAAATCCAGTAGATGATAATCCACTAAAGACAACATTACCTGTTCCATATAAATCTGTTTCATGTTCATTAACAGCAAGAGTTAATACTTTAGCTCCAGTAGATAAATTTTCTACGATTCCAACATCATCTTGTAATTCATTAACTGCATCTACTAAACTTGTTGAATCAACTATAACAACATCACTCGTACTAGCGCCAGTTATTAACTCTATTAATATACCATGACCAGCATCAATATCTGTTTTTGCTGAAATATTAGCAGCCGCCACTCTTTTATTTGCATCAGTGTGTGGAATACCTACATTAGCAGAAGTTGAAAATGTACCCGCGAATGATTTAAATCTTAAAGTTGTATCATCAGCAGATAATAATGTTCCACTAAATCCATTTGATTGCGTTAATACTGCGTTTTCTACAAATTCAGATGGTATAGTAGGCGAACCTGTTAACGTTACTTTTAAACTATAATTAGGAACTTTAAAATCTGCAGTTGCTAATCCTTGAGTTAATGATACACCTTGTTTTGTTACTCTTACAGCTCCAACTCTATATGACTCTGCAACTCCAGTTGTTTTATCGATTGTTTGTTCAGGTAATACTTCAAAACGGCCACTTAGTTCAAAAAGCTTTTGACCAGACGTAGCAGTAAATGATTCTTTTTTATCTCCAATATTAGTGTGTATAAGGTTATCATCACCAACATTTCTAATAGAAAGTTCATTACTTTTTTGTCTAAACTCTTCTAGAGTATTTGATTTTAGTGTTCTTACTTCGTCTCTAATTGCCATTATTTACTACCTAATTTTTTTATAATCTTTTTAAGTTCTTCTATATCTGATTTCATTTGATTAAATTCAGATTCTTTTTGTTGTAGCTTTGCTTTTTGGTCACGCCTATTTGCAAATGCTGTACTATTAGTATTTATAACAGCATGAGTAATAGTATCTTTTTCAAATCCTGGTAAATTTTCTACTTTTTTCTTTCTTGGCATAATCTATCCTACGTTGCGCAAATTGCTCTAAAGTCTTTTACTTTAGGCGGAGTTGAAGATACAGTTGAACGTAATACTATTTTAAACTGTATTGTACCAAAGCTCGCATTGCTTAATACTGTTTCATCAATATCATATCTTACTTCTGAATATGAATTTTCATTAACTGGTATTGATTCAACTGGTGTTGCAGCAATAAAAGCAACATCACTAATATCTGCAGATGAACCACCTTCTAAGAATCTATAATAAAGGTCTACATTAGATGAACCGGGTCTATTTACATTCATAAATACAGTTGCTGTATCGGCTTCTTCGTTTAATTCTACTTTCTTTGTAATATATCTAGTAAGTTCAGCACCACCAGACGTAACTGCTTCTGAACCACTATTTGAACTAACAATATTTTGTATTGTATGTACTGATGCTCTGTTCATATCTATTACTGGAGATAAAGCTTCATCAGTTGTACTTAATACACATCTAATTGATAATGATTTATTACTACTCATATTTTGAGATTCTTGTATTGCTGAACCTACCATTTTTGGTGCAATAAATGTAAAGTTTTTATTTGGTAATATTTCAAATTCAGCTGAAGGTTGATGCGCTGCTTCTGAGCCATCAATACTTTGTGAGCTATATATAGTAGCAAAGAATCTTAAAGAGGTTCCAGGTACTTGTAAATTTTGTAATACCGGATGCATTACATCAATATGTCTGTTTTCTGTAGCAGTAACTGATGAACCACCACCAGCTCCAGTTGCTGTTGCATTATTACTTCCAGACGCTGTAAATTGATATGAATCATGTTCAATATTACTTATTGTATAAGTACCATCAATATCACTACCTGTAATACCATTTGTTGTTGCTGCACCAGCAATTGTAACTTGAGATGCTGAATCATGCATACCATGATTTTTATGTGTAACTGTAATAACTTTAGAACCACTTGTTGTAGCTAGTGGATTACCTACAAGTTTACGTACAGGTAATACATCATTAACTAAAGTAATTTCTGCTGATGACCCAGTAAATGAAGCTCTATTTAGTTTAAATTTTAAATCTTTACTTTGTTCTGGTGTCCATGTTGAAGCATTTTGTGAACTAAAGAATACACCATTATATGGTTGTTTTGTAATTCTTTCAGCTGAATTTGTTAAATCAAATCCACCCATTTCAGCAACATATACTTCATAACCATCTGATTGTGATGTTATAACAATTGCATATTCAGTATCTTGTGCAAGATAAACTGGATAATCAAAAGCAAAGTTAGTTGCTGTTGATGCATTTGCTGATACATTAACTGATGATGGATATAAAATTTTATCTGCACCTGGTACTATTCTTTGAGTAGGTGTACCATTTTGAGTTGTTCTTATTGTAACTCTTACCGGTACAGCTGCATCTTTTGTCTTAAAGAATAAGTCAACTGATTTAGCAAAGATTCCACCAGCTTTATCAATTAATATAGTTTCTGCTAATGGGTCTACCCATTCTGTTGTTTCACTTACTTGAGTATCGACAAGAGTTCTATCTTGATTTAATTCTGATTGTACTAATCTTGGAACTTTTGTAGATACAACTCTACTTTCCACTGATTCAATTAAACCTTGTGCATGATACTGAGCTTCGGCATAGGTGGTTTCGCTATCTTTATTGTTTGTAGAACTGTCTGTAAGTCTAAATTCTCTTACACCAGTTTGGAACTTAAGAGCGGCATTTCTTGGTATAATAAACGAACCTGTTACTATGCCTGAAGCATCTGTAATTAAATCTGAATTAGATGGATGCACAGTTACATTTTCATAACTACTTACTTGTGACCTATCAGAAAATTCAGCAAAGCTTTCTTCTGCACAATAATTTGTAACGTTAACGCCATCAAAGAAAGCGTATACTTTTGTACTTGGTTTTAATAATTGCGCTTTAAAATATATTTTTCTAGAACGTATAAATGGTACAAAGTTAACTTCAACAACTCTTGTTCCATCTGTTCTTTGTACTGTATCAAAAGCCAAATCAGTTCTTAGACCAGCTCTTGATTGATTTTGTGTAGTTGTAGTAGCGGTAATTGTTGTTTGGCTATCGCCTAATCTACCCGTGCCTATTCCAAAGAATCCATCTTCAAAAGGTAAACCTCTAAAATTAACTCTATTACCAGTTCTTTGTGTGTCTACATCAACTTCTATACCTGTCCAATTTGTTTCCCATTCGTTCCATACTGTTCCTAATATACCAGTTTCTTCTGCCATTTGAGCAAACTGGTCATAAGCTGATGAATCATCAATGATAACAGTTGGTCTTACATCTGTTTCTTTCCACTCATCACCTTCTGGTGAAAGCTCACATAAACCTGCCCAACTAAATACGTTATATGGATTTACATTCGAAGCAAATGATGAATATGGTTGATTAATATAATTTGTTTCTGTGTGAGGCATGGTTACGATTGAACCATTTTTTACTGCTGTTCCACTATCAGAAGATTTTCTTACTAAGTTTACATTTCTTTCATCAAATTTAGGTCTTAATATACCAGCATTTTTATCAATAGCTGCAGCATAATCTGGATTTGATGTATCAGCAACGTTATGTCCTCTAAATCCATCTACAATAAATCCATTTTTTAATCTAGAATTATTACCATCAAAAAGTTCTACGTCAGCAGCACTTTGTTCTAATAAAGATAGTGATGTATAATATTCTAGGTTTTTAATTCTTTTGTCTAATGAACCAATATCTTTCATTGTATATCTTCTGTTATCAATGATTTCTGGTTTTACATCACTTAGACTATATACATAAGGATTTAATTTTAAATTGTATATACCCATTGCATCTTCTGGAGTTTCTGGAGCCTTAGGTGTTAAACTTGGAACACCAACTTCTGTTTTAAATTCGCCTTTACGTGTGATATAAATCTTATCGATTCTTGGCATATAGTGAGTGACTTCAGCAAGTGAAGCATGACCTGGTTTTGGTGGCTGTGGATGTGAACCACCTGAGCCTGTAAAGTTGTTAGCACCATCAGCTTTTCTTGGTCTAAAGTCAATACAATCTCTTAATTGAACTAAACCTTGTTGGCTACTAAATGTTGGAATAGTATTATAATCTGCAGTTGGATATGAATCAACTGTGAAATAGTCTCCTGAACCATGTGAATAATAATCAAAAGTAACTGTAATATTACCTGATGGTGTTGGAAATCCTGGTTTAAGATTTACTTTACCAATGTCGTAATAATTATCTCTTTGACCATTATCTAATGTAAATCTTTCAGTAATATCAGTTGATTGAGCATCTACTACAGTTCTAATTTGAATAATATCTGCTTTACCTAAACTTAGCGAACCACTTGATAATGCACCAGTTGCAGTTGAACTGTCATTTCTTGTTTTTGTTTTATGTAAAAGGTTTTTCTGGACATCTGCCATAACCTTTAATGTTGTTGAACCAGCAGTTACTCCACTAATATTTCCAAATGTTAATGATGTTGAGCCATCTGCTCCTGATGTAATTTGTGGTGTTACGTCAACGACACCAGTTCCTAAAGAAGCAGTGATTGAACTTGTATTAATAAATGTGCCTTGACCAGAAGCAATACTTATTGTTGCGCCTGAAGTTTCAAATAATTGTTTTACAACATAAACTGTATCTACAATTGATGGGTTAGCTGCGGTATATAGTGTTTTAACAGCTGAATATGGAAGTTTAAATACTAATCCATTATTACCAACATCAAATAAATTACCTACTGAAGCTAAATCTCCAATAAAGTTTTGTGTTGTTCCTGTTTGGTTTACACTTTGTACTGAACTAAATGAATTAGAACCAGTCATTGATATATCAAATAAGTAAAGTCTTAACTCAGTTCCTATATATTCTAAAGACCGAGCTCTAGCTGTACCAATAACACTTCCACCTTGACCAGTAGCGCTATGTAAATCTATTGTAGCAAATTCATTTACATCAGGCATTCCTTTTACTGTTGAAGCTGTTAACTTAACATAGTTTCCTACTGGTATACTTGTTGTTGCAACATTGACATTATTTGTAGCATCAGCTCCTCTTGGTTTTTCTATAATTAGATTTTTTGTTGTATTATTTTGAACTCTAAATCCTTTAACGTAAGCAACTGATGGGTCTATACCAATTGATAATCGATTATCACCGTATGTTGTGGCTGCACTTGTGTTACCAGCATCTCCATCAGCAATAATTTCTGCAGTTGTTTTAAAACCAAAATTACTACCAGTGTTTAAATATTCTCTAGGATTAATTTGAAATGGTTCAACGACGTAATCGCCAGATTCTTCAAATGTTCTTCTTGCTAATCTTTCTGTTAATTCTGTACCACCAGTTTTATCTGTTTTATCTACTGCAGCTTTACCATCTTCTATTACAACTAATGTAATATAATCATTTTCTGTTCTTGATGCTAATGCTAATGGTTCTTTTATAAGTTGTGTAGATATTTTATATCTATTTGCACCTGGTGCCGCTGTGTTTGGAACACCTTGTGCATTATCTAATAATGTAGTATCTGTTCCTGAATCGACTATAGATTCTGTGACTTTTAAACCTACAATATAATTTGGTGTATTTGTATATTTGTCTAATATTAAAGAACCGGCTGGAACATAAGCAAAAGTTCCTGATATAAAGTAAACACCCTCTTCAATATTAATAGCTGAACCATATCCTGTTGGAGTTGAAATAGATGAAGCTGTATTAGAACCATCTATATTAGTTCCACCACCAACCATTCCATATCTTACAGGACTTCCATTTGAAGTTAATTCTTCTCCTGCAGCAAATGTTGATGTAGTATTATTTGAACCTGAATTAGTATATGTAACATATAAAGTTGCAGCATCTCCACCAGAAACAGCAGCAACTTGTAATACTTTTGCAGTTACACCAGTTGTTGCACCAGTAATTGTTGTACCTACAAATTCAGATAAATAGTTATCTGCATTTAATGCACCAGCTGTTGAATGAGTAAATGATGATTCTATTTTTACAAAATCATATTCTACATTTAATGTGACTTTACCATTTACAACTCTTGAACCATCTTTAAAGGCGTATTGTCCATAACGGTCTATTTGAGCTTGTAACGCTGTTTGTAATTGTGTAAGCTCTCTTGCTTGAACTGCATATCCTGGTCTAAATAAGACTCTATGATAATTTTTTGTTTCATCAAAATCATCGTAATATGGTGATACGCTATATTTTTTTACTACTGTTGTTGCCATAAATTTCTTCTCTTTCTAATTATATTAGAATTCAATTATTACTTTAATATCTTCAATCTGTGTTGTGGTTCTACTAATTGGATTTCTATTTTCTAAAAATAATATTTCTCCACTTGCTCTATCAACTTCAGGGTTACCAACTGCATTGGATGATTCTAATGTATCTGCCTGGGCTGATGATTGACCAGTTACGACTTCTCCATTTGCAAAAGCTTTATAACCTGTTTTTGAATTTTGATGGTATCTTAAATAACCATTTGATGTATCTTTTTCAACGATATATGCTTGTGCACCAGACGTTTGTCCTACAATTAATTCATCAACTGTATAATTTGCTACTGTTGCAGAACTATTAAAGTCTAAATATGAAGTTGCTTTTAAAGTATCTGCTGTTGCAATTAAACCTGCTAATGGACCATTCGAGCTATAGTCTCTTGGTTCATTAATTAATGTAATTTGTCTGAAATCGTTACCTACTGTTAAATCACCACCGTCGTTTCCGTCTAATTTTGTGTTAAGAGCTATAAAGAATCCACCAAGTTCTGATACTGGGTCAATTCCATGTCCTGCTTTAGGAGCAATTACTGCTCTTGCTGTTGCATCTGAACCAGCTCCACCTGAAATTACGATATCTGCTACTCTGTAATTAGTACCTTTGTTTGCAATTGTAACACCGGTCACTGCACCACTTGATACTGTAATACCACTTGTTGTTGTGACTGTTGCTCCAGTTCCGTCTCCAGTTATAGTTGCAGCTACGTTAGTATTACTTGTATAACCTGTTCCACCAGCAGTGACTTCAATTCTTTCAATACCTGCAGCTGTTGAAGAATCTCTAGAAGCTTTTTGGTTTAAGTATTGAGCGTAATCTGCTTCTGATAAAACAGCTTCTGCGTCGGCATCTGCTGCAAAGGCAAAAGTTAATATAGTAGATGCAGCCACACTTCCTGATGGAGCTCCACTTAATGTTAATACTGAACCGTTAATAGCTGAAACAGTTTTAGATGAACCAATATTAGTTCCAGTCACTGTCATTCCTACAGTAATACCAGGAACAGTTTCTGTTAAGGTTATACTTGCTGTTGCTGAAGTTGCAGCTACTGTTGCACTTGCACTAAGTGGAACGGTTTTAACTGGCATATAACTATTTGTTAAGAATTTTTCAGCGTCAGCAACAGATATTGTATACATATATTTCCATGTATATCCATCTGATTCAGCTGTTGGGGCTGTTAATGTTTGAGTTGGTTGAATGCTTGAAGCACCTCCACCAGCTTTTATACATTTATAAACTTTAAATTCTGACGTAACAATATAAAATGCTTTATCGAATATACTTGCATCGTCTGAATCCCATGCATAGTATGAATTTCCTGAAGTCCAAGTATGTCTTGGTACAACATGAGCAATATCAGCAGGTACAATTTTCTTTAAGCCTATAAGGTTTGCTCTTGCTTCTCCTATTTGGTCTAAGTTATCTGCTGGAATAAAAGGTGTTGTATCTGTAGTATCTGATGTAGTTAAAGACCAGACATCTGATTTGCCTATTCCTACATAAACACTTGAGCCTTCTATTTGCTCTTTAAAATGTCTACCATTTAAAGTTCTAAAATTTGATGTGATGATTGCTGCCATTCTTCTGTCCTGATTTATTCAATATGTACAAATGTACTTGTGTTATTATTATTTATATCACTTGAGTTGATAGTTTGTAACGTTTTACTACCTAAAAACTCAATTGTTTGGTTAGTATTATAAAGCCTCGGAGATGTGAAGAAATTCTCTGTGCCTTTCCTTTGTTTGTAATTATTATTTATAACAGTTCTAAAATTTGAGTTTACAATTTTAACTCTGGATTCTGGTAAAAATTTAACTGCTGTTCCTGTTGAAGTCATTATAGAACCAGTTGCTTGTACTGGATTTGTTTTAACTTCAGTAATTAATGTATCAACATGATTATGATTACAGTTAACTTCTATTATTTCTTGTTGGTCAGCTACTCTTACTTCGTTATTTGCCTGACTTCCAATTTTAAGAACAGGGTCATTAATATATCCACTTCCTGCATTTGTTATTGTTGTACCGGTTATTTCTCCTTTAAATATTTTAACCTTGCCTTCAATTGCTCCTACTCTTAATCCTTCAGCTAATGCTTCATCTGCTGTTTGTTCAGATGAAGTATATAATATATCAGCTGATGCAATAGTAAATATCGCTGTTGCTGTAACGTTTGAAGATAAGAAAGCTCCTGTCGCATCTTTTGATTGAGGTATAGGGAATGTTATTGTAGGAGCAACTAAAAAGTTTTTATCTGCCAATCCTACAACATCAATTGATGCTATACTCGTTGCATTTGGATTTGCTGGAACTGTTCCTACTAAATTTTGCCAATTTCTGCCTTCTGAATTTATAGTAATATCATCTTTATCTAATCTTCCTAATGAGTCTAAACCTACCGTCACAGACGGGTTCACACCAGTAAGTCCTGGGAGGGATATACCATTAAAAGTGATTGACAGTGACGAACCAGTATAACCAAATCCTGGCTCTCCTATTGTAAGTGCTTCCAAAGCTCCGTCTAAAGTAGTGGCTGTTGCTGTTGCTGTTGCACCAGTTAAAGTATGTGATGTTCCGGAACCTACACCTGATATATTAAGTTCTGCTCCACCTGCAGTTGCTGATAAAGAAATAGCATTACCTGTTATTGTTTTAACAAAATAAGTTGTACCAGAAACTAATCCACCTATTGCAGTTCCTCCACCACTATTATAAGTAATACTATCATTGGCTACCCATGAATTCTTTTGAGATGCTGTTAATGTTATATTATTATTTGAAACACTTACGATTGAACTACTCGAACCATCAAATGTTTGAGCTGTTGGAGCAGCAATTGATAAACTTGGAGTGTTATAATCTTTACCTCCATTACCTATTGTAATTGAAGATACTGAGCCATTTGTAAGAACAGCTGTTAATGCTGCTGTTGTAAACCCTGATGGAGTTCCAGTATCTGTAGATGTTATAACAGGAACTGCAGTATAACCACTTCCTCCTGAGGTTATTGTTGTTCCATTTATTATACCACTTTTTAAATCAACTGAAACAGTACCAGTTTTATGTACCTTTGCTGTGATATTAGGTAAGAAAGTTGAAACAAACATTTCGACAAGTAATGGAACATCTTCTGGTCCAATAATACCTGGTTGTCTTTCTGGTATTGCTGATAAAACTTTTCTTATAGCTAATCCTAAATCATCTGTTCTGCTTCTACCACTTGGTTCTCCGTTTGGAGCTAGGTCTACATAACCATTAGCATTAAAAACATCTTCTCCTAATACAGCTTTTGTTAATTGTAAGAATATTAATATTTCAGCAAAGTAAATAAATCCTGCAGGGTGAACAAGTCTATCATATGATAATTCCCAATCACTTAAATTTTTACCAGTCTTAATTAAATAAGAAAACTTTTGATATTTTTTACTATCTTGTACTACAATACTATCAGATAAAAATCCTTTATTATCTAAATATTGACCACCTTTAGGAAGAGAAGCGTTAACATCCCAATTACCACTTGAAGGTACTAATACTTTATCATAAGGAAATGTTACTTCTGCAATATCATTAAATAATATTTTAAAGAATATCTCAATAGAATCTGATGAACCTCTTAATCTATAAAAATCTATAATTTGTTTATAAAGAGTTCTTTTGTCTACTGTGACTCCTCTTGGAATTGTAGCAGCAATTTCTTTTTGCATTAATTCTAAATAGCCCTCGCTATTAGTATCAATATCCATTGCAGTTTCAATTGTATTCATTACATATGAAGGACCTGGACCCACCCAATTTTTTTGAATTGTTGTCAATTGAGCTGTATAATTATTATAAGCTGCTAATCCGTTAACAGTAAATGTTTTACCTATTTCAGATGTTGATGTAACGAGTGTACCTGGCAATTCATTACCATTTGTTATTGCTACATTGATATCTGTTAAAGCTATATTTTGTGTTGAACCATTTGGTGCGGTTAAAACAAGAGTAGAAGATGCGCCAGTTTCATCAGTAAAAAATTTATTATTTTCGTTGTTAGGGTCTGCAATTCTAAATTGAGCTAAACCATTTAATACAACATCACTAAATACTTTAGTTTCTTGATAAATAAATTCATCCATATTCATGAATGTATAATAAGCTTTTAAAAATTTATCTAACTTATCTTTATTTTCTAATATTTCAGAAGGTATTATTTGGTCTAGACGAATATCTTCTTTTGTTTGATTCAGCGTTCCTTGTTCGAGTTCAATCGCTCCAGGAGTTAATGTCTTTTTAAATGCCATTATTTAAATCTTGATGTTGTTGTATAATCAATAGAACCAGCTGAACCTGCAGTTGCAATTGTATCTATTTCAGGAGCAATTACTACAAAATTATTGTCTATAGATATTAATTGGTCTCTTTTTGGTCCTAGGTCTAATGAATTAGGAAGTACTGTAATTTTAATTTGAGCTGTTGTATCTGGTCTAAATTTATTTAAAATAATTGTTCCTTTATCTACATCTATTTCACCAGCATCTGCAATTACTGTTGTATTAACTTGATTAACTACTTTATAAACAATTACATTTCTTTTTGTAGAATCAGCAATTGGTTCATCACCAAAGAAATGGTCAACATTATTTATTTTAAATGCTGAAGAAGATATTAAAAATGCTGTTGAATTACCTGACTGATAGAAAGGAGATGAAAAACTTAAACTAAAGTTATTATCTGCATTATTTAAAGGTGTAATATATTGAAACATCCTTGGTCTTACAGTAGTGTTTAATATTGATGGGTCAGAATTATCTATATTTCTTGTTAATTGTGAGTGTCTAAATACACCATCAAATTTATTTAAATTATTAAAGTTATAATCTGTGATTGTATCTCTTACAACTGATTGTAATTCTACAGAACTTCTATCTGTTAAATTAGGATTATATTTAAATGCAACATCTAATTCTAAATAAGTAAAATTAGGGTCAACAATTTGTGGTGTAATTGATACAACGTTTTTACCTTTTAATATTGAACCTGTAATATTTGTTTTTTCAGCTGTTGTAAGTGTATTTGCTAATAAAGGTTTAATACAAACATATACTCTTCCATAATCAGGTGGGTCATTGTCTTCACCGCCCCATGTTGAGATAGAATCTATATTACTAAATTCCTTTTTAATAATAGCAGCGTAATCATCGGCTGTCACAGCTCTGTTTTGTGATATAAAAGTAAGTGGAGCATTAAATCTTATTGACTCCATTGTTTCTTCATCGGCTCCACCAGCAGCTGCAGTATCTAATGTCACTACAATACTATCGTATCCACCAATTTCATCTACCATAGTAAACGAATTTGCACCATTACTTTCTTTACCTTTTGTAATTACATAATCGATTGTAACGATATTATTATTAGTAGGTTTAAATCCAGTTACGCCATCTCCAAAATATACTTCATAATAACCACTTGGATTTTCTTGTAAATAATAAACTTTTGATGTAGAATCTATACCTTTTAATGACTCAAATTTAGTATATACATCAAATGCTGTTGATTCTTCGTTTGCCTGTACACGTACGCGTAACGTACTCGTATCTGCGTCATAGTCTGAGAGTTGAAATTTCTGATTCTCTATATCATTATCAACTCTATATTTTAATTCTCTTGTTGTTCCTTCAACAATTATAACATCATTAAATGTCCAAGTTGAACCACTTAATGTAGCTTGTTGATTTTCTAATACAACATACTGAAACTCTTCACCACTTACAACAGTATTTAATTTAGTTCCTTTTGTAAGTTCTAATACCGTTGGTATAACTCCACTATTTGGTTTAGTAACAACAATATCTACTTTAGCTCTTGGTGATAAAATAGACCTAGGTGTATATCCTAATAACTTAGCTCTTGTTACGACATTACCTCTTATTTGAGCTGAATCTAAAAAAGATTCATTTAATGAATAATGAGCGTTTAAAGCATTGTAATGAGTATTATAAGCTAATACATCTAATAAAACATTAAGACCTGAACCATCAAAGTCATAATCATTAAATTCTGTTTGTTGTTTTAAAAAGTTTTTGAGATTATTTTTTATATCTGCAAAATCTAGTTCCGTTACGTTTAAATTTGTTGCCATTTTATCTTAACCTTCTAAGTGGTATTTCAACGACTTGTTCTACGTTGATTCCTTTTATATTAAAAAAAACTTCTATAAGATATTCATTCCTAGGTACGTTATCAGTTATATCAATACTTGTTACTGATACTCTTGGTTCATACTTTTGTATAACATCTCTTATATTATTTCTTAATTCTATATTTGTTATTAACCCTGCAGGCTCAAAAAGTAATCCTCTTAAATTAGCTCCTAAATCATCTGCAAATGGTCTTTCATAAAAATTAGTTATAAGTAAATTTTTTATTGCATTTTTAATAGCAGCATCATCTTTTAAAGGTATAATATCCTTTCTTATAGGATGTATCTTTAAAGATAAATCTAAGTCACGATGAGGTTTCTTTTTAGATACAACTCGTGCTTGCTCTAAATCCCCTGATATTTGCTTGTCGCCTGTATATAATCCTGCCATATATCTATTTATACTCTTTAATTGCTTCTTTATGTACCTGCTGGGATTGGTATACCATCTTCATCTAATCCAGTTGTTGTATTAGGAAGCACATTTGCTGATGTATTAATTAATGTTTGTACTGATTCTGGTAAATCTATTATTGATGGAAAGCCTATTACTTTTAAATAATCACAAAAGCTAAAGGTTATCCATTGCATTATTGAATCTAATCCTATTGCACTAAAAAAGTCTTCTACCTTTTCCATCCATATTTTAATTAAATATGTTTGCCATTCTTCTTTAAACTCTCTTGCTCTTTTTAATAATCTTTCTTTTTGAAACTCTGGTATCTCTACGTTATCATCAAACTCACCACCTAATAAATCTAATAAACTAAATCCAAATATTTGTACAGCTTTTAATTCTTCTATTGTTTTATCTCTTATTAAAGCTTCTAAATCTAATGTTTTTAAAGCTGGAAGAGAAGGCAATCCTAATGCATCCCATATCTCATCAAATAAATCAATTAAACCTGTGAACCCACCATGCAATAAAAGATTCATTTTCTTTGCGACTTCTGAACGTATATAATTTGATACAGTTTCTTTTTTAAAATCAGCGGTTTCAAACTTATCCCATATTTTATATTCACTTGGAATTAAATCATATATACTATCAATCTCTTCTAGTTTTAAATTATCTAATACTGTACTTGGGTCAGTTAAAAAATCAATTATATTAATTTGTATACCTAATATGGTTACGTTAAAGTCAATAGGAAACAAAGTATTTATTAATTCAAGTATTTGTTTTTGTACATACATTGGAAAATCAGCTGATAACTTAGTTATCATAATTTCCCATTCTAATTCTGGTATTTCTATCTTTTCAAACTTAGGGTCTACAGAACTTATTAACTTTCTTATATCTTCAAGAGTTTTTTTTAATTCATTAATCTCATAACGATAAGCATGTGTAGCTAATCCACTAAATAAGTTTCTTAAATTTGCTGGAGTCGGTAATAGAACATCAGGACATTCTATTTGTGGCAATGATATACTTGGAGTAGTCATTATATAATTCTAATTTTACCAGTAGAAGTAAATTCTATATGTGAATTTGTTTTACCATGTGTTATTTTAATTTTTTCTGCGCCCGACGTATTATCTAACTCTATTTTATGACCCGCTTTTGATTCATATACTTTATTATCTACTGATGCATCACTTGGTATATCTTGAGTTCCATCTGTTTGTGTTGCGATTGAACCCATAATTATAGGGTCTTGAGCTGATGGTCCATCTGCAAAGAATCCTACAACCCAGGAACCAACTTCTAAATGATGATTACTACCATTACCTTTTATAGATGCAGATGTAGTTGGCATCATAACAGTTGCCCAAGGTAAATCGGCAACATTTTCTACACCGTCATAATAACCATAAGCATTTACTCTTACTCTATTTAAATTTTTACTATCATTAATATCTTTTACTTCACCAATAAACCAAGTAAAGACTCCATTTTTAAATTGGTCTACTTTTCTATCAAACATTATTACCTCTTATTTGTTCTTCAATAAATGAATCTTTTTTAACTTTAGCATTTATATTATAACCTTCTTTACTAAAATGATGAGTAAGACTTGATACGAGATATGCTCCACTTACATAATTATCAAATATCTCTCCACTTGCTCCTTCTTTATTTCCTAATTCTTCTGATACATCAGCTTGTTTTAATATTCCAAGACTAATAATTAAACCAGGCGCAAGGTTAAAATCGCCAGTTAATTTAAGGTCTACTATAGTAGTATCTAAATTATTAATACTCATTCTACTTCTTAATAATGCTTTATCTTTAGTAGGGTCATGATAATTTTTATAACTATCAAATGCATTATCATTATATGTTATCCAATGTTGTTTAAAATTTTTAAAATCAATAATTTTTTGACCATCAATAGTCATTTTATCATTAATTGGTGGAAAACTATTTAATCTATGTCTAGGAGAATCATATTTATGAAGAATTTTATCTCTTGTTTTAGTTGATATATCTAATTTATTTAAAACAGCTGCAAAACTTCCTTTTTGAGAAGCTTCTAATTTAGAAACATTTAATGAAGATGTCATTTTTTGTATTTTTAATCTTTCTTCTTCAAACATTTTTTCTTCTTTACTATTATACATAGTTTCTTGTGGTACTGGATTTCTATTATATTGACCATAGATACTATTTTGATTAAGTATTGAAGCGTATGAAGATAAAACTAATCCATATTTAGCTGATTCATAAAAATATATTTGTGTACCATCATCAAAAGAATTTCTTAAAATCCAACTAATAGCATCAAGTGGCTGTAAATTAGGATATATACCTTTAATAATACCTTTTGTTGAACTACTTATTTGTAATTTTGAATCTAAATTAGTTTTTACTATTTGAGATACTAAAGCTCCAGGCGTTCCTTGAAACGCAGTATTTAAAAGCTTTTTACTATTTAAATACATATGTTTAGAAACACATATAAGAGTATATGACTTAGAACCTGGTGTTGGTTCAGAAAAATTTGCTACATCAGCAATATAAATTTCTAAATCAAATCCTTGGTCTCCAAGTTTTGGTTCTGTTCTTCCAATTATTAAATTAATTTTTTCATTACCAGATAATTTTAATTCATTTGTAAGGTTAGTTGAATCTACTAGAAAGATTTCTACTACTATACCTGAACGATGTAAACCTTCATGAATTTTTATATCATGAATAACTTCTTTTAATTCAACCTTATGACCATTATTTGCTGTAATAATTGCTTGGTCAATACTATAACTTTTCGGAGACACCGATACATTATCTTTACCGATTGAATTATAATTATTGCTCATGTGTTAATTAATTCTTTAAATGATTTTACAAAATTAGCCATACTAGCTGGCTCAATAATCCTTATTTTAGAGTTATTATCATTTGATTCTTCAAGATGTTGTCTATTAGTTACAAAAGATAAATTAGCAGGTGATACACCACCAACAATGTGGTCACTATTAGTCACTGGTTTTTTAAGAGCATCGTCTGTTCTATAATAATAGTATGGTGCGTCAATGTATTTGTATACATTATAAGTAGAAACTGAATCTTCTGATGTTGCTCCTACAATTAATTCTTTAGCTCCGTTTGATGAACCTATAAATGTTCCTGTTGTATCTTGTACAATTAACTGACTTAAATCAACTATTTTTTTCGTAACTTTTCCAGTTGCGCTACTTACTGAACCAGTAACTGTTTCGCCCATTTTAAATCTACCAGATAAACTATTTTCATGATTATTAAGTACTTGAGGATTAGTTTCTATTGCAAATCCATTATATGATGTTGCCATATAATTTTGAAGTGCTTCTTGACTCATTGGCCAAGCTCTATATCCATCATGTAAATGGTCATTGACAAGAAAGAATGTCCAATAATACATAGATGTACCATATATTCTACTTGATACTAAATCAGGTCTTTCTCCATTTTTAATATTATAAAATCGATAGCCTGAAAAGTTATCTAAAAAAGATGGTAATGGTCTTACACTTCTAAATAAATCGACCATATTTTGTTTAATACCGGTACGATTAAAATCATATTGTACTTTTGGAAATTGTTTAAAAAACATTATGCATCTCCTGTATTTACATTTTTATCTGTGGCAATAAATGGAGATGTTTCTGCAATATAATATCCAGATTCTCTTTCGTCAATAGAATCATCAGTGTCATATAAATCTTGACGTACAAGTACTCTTTCTTCCTGGAACCCTATAGTTAAATTAACTTCTAATGGAGCGCCACTATCTTTATGCATTGCTGTGCTTCCTTCATTAAATGTTGATTCTAAAGAAGTTATATAACATGGTTTTATTTTTGGCATATATTTATTTATACCACCATTAGAATAAAATTGTATATCAATTAATGGTGGATATACTAAAGCAACTGAACCAGCTCTCTTTGGATATAAAAATTTTCTAAAAGTTCTTTCAATTCTTTTAGCCATATCACTTTCTCTTTCATTTTCAGCAATTAATTTAAAACTAAAACTAAAAGTTCTTACATTTGTGCTTTCATATGCAGTTCTTGTATATGGATTTGTAGCAATACCTAGATTAATAGCACCAGCACTTGTTATTTTATCAATAGTGCTTGAGCCTCCTAGTAATTTATCTTTGCCCATCATAGCAAATGCTCCAACATCAGCATTTGTTATATTAGGACCTTGGCCGCTTGCCGCGCTTTTTAATAAATTTAAACCACCTCTTATACTACCAACATCAAAATTAGCGTAATTTGCGCCATCTGAAACAGAAAATCCAGGAGGTTGATATAAATATATTGCTACTCTTTCTGTAGCCGTAACAGGTTTAATACCAAATCGTATAAATGGTAAACCAGTTTCTTGAGCAGACCCATTTAAGTCTATAGGATAGCTATAATGATGAAGTCTACTTAAGTCAACTCTTTCTTGACTATACTTATCCATTTCTTCTGAAACTCTGTTTTTAAACTTGTTAGTAAATTTATCAAAAAAGCTAGCTTCTTCTTCGGTAGCTGTTTCTATTGTTATGTTTTTGTCTTTTCTTGGGCCAACAAACTCCGTCATCAATTTCTCCTATATAAATACTTGTATGTTAATTAATACTATAGAGTTATTTATATGAGTTATAGCGGTAGATACATAATAAAACGTCCAGAAAAATATGCTGGTGATGCAAGAAAGGTTGTATATCGATCTTTGTGGGAAAGACAAGCATTTAAATGGTGTGAAAACAATCCAAAAGTAAAGATGTGGAATTCAGAAGAGGTAGTTGTACCTTATAAATGTACAGTAGATAAAAAACTGCATAGGTATTTCGTCGATCTTTTGATACAGATGGAAGACAAAAAGACTTATTTAATAGAAATTAAACCAAAAAATCAAACCATTCCACCTAAAAAACGTAGTCGTAAGACTAAAAAATATATTAATGAGATGATTACATATAGTAAGAATCAAGATAAATGGGAAGCAGCTGCTCAATTTGCTGAATACAAAGGTTGGAAGTTTCAAGTATGGACAGAAGAAACTTTAAAGAATTTAGGCATAAAGATACTGTAAGTCTGTATAAATAGATATATGGCAAGTTTATTCGATACCCTACAAGCAAACGCATTTAGAAGCGGAATACGAACTCGTACTAAACAATCACGTGATTGGTTTCAAAAAAATGTGCAAGGCTTACAAATATCAAGACAAAAGCTTTTATCAGATACTGCTTTAGACAAAACAACTACTAATCTTCGTGGAAGTATGTACATGTATTTTTATGACCCAAAACATAAAGCTACATTACCTTACTACGACAGGTTTCCATTAACAATAATGGTTGATGGTGCACCTGGTGGATTCTATGGATTAAATCTACATTATCTAAATTATAATACTAGAGCAAAATTTTTAGATGACCTAATGGCATTTGGACCAGCTAAATCTACTGAAAGTTCTCGTCTTACACAATTAAGATATAATTTAATATCGGGCGTAAGAAAATTTAAAGAATTTAGACCATGCTTTAAACATTATTTAGGAACTAACGTGCGTTCACAGTTTTCAAGAGTCCCAATGACAGATTGGGAGATAGCTATATTCTTACCAGTAGAACAATTTCAGAAAAAAGGTAAAACTGCTATATGGAACGAAAGTGCTAAAATTGCAAGAAGTACTGGAGGTATAAGTATCAAAAATACTAAAGCTTATTATATGAGAAATAGGAAGAAAAAATGAGTATAGACAGACTAAAATCAACAGTATCTAAAAAAGGTGGATTAGCAAAGGCTAATAGATTCAATGTAATGTTTACACCACCAAGTGGTTCACTATTAAACTTTGATGTCGAAAGTATTATTTCATCAGCCATATCAGGCAATTTTAATGCAAAGAATTTAATTAACGATCCAAGAGACATTGCATTACTTTGTGATTCAGTATCAATACCAGGAAAACAAATTAGTACATTTGAACATCAGACAGTAAGACAATCTAAAAAAATACCTTATGGTACAATACATGATGATGTTTCACTTGGTTTTTTACTTACAAATGATTATTATATGAAAACTCTCTTTGATAAGTGGATAAATAGTATAGTAGATACAGATAAATATTGTATCGCATATAAAGAAGATATAGTTACTGATGTAATAATACAACAGTTAGATGAACAAGATATACCAATATATGGTATAAAATTGGAGGGAGCATTCCCTGTAAGTATGAGTGAAATAGCGTTTTCTAACGAAAGCACTAGCCAGATTCAAAAATTGAATGTGAGTTTTGCTTATGATAAATATGTACCGCAAGGTGCGTTAAGTAGTACGGGTAGCAGCATAAGAAGTGCGCTATCTGTATTTGGATAATATAATAGGAGAAATATTATGGCTTTACCAGAGCTAAATACAGCAAGGTATAGTATTGAAATACCGTCAACTGGTCAAACAGTTACGTATAGACCATACCTAGTGAAGGAAGAAAAGATATTAATGATGGCTATGGAGACTAATGACCAAAAGGTTATTATGCAAGCTACCATAGATGTTATTAAATCTTGTGTAGATGATATCGATGATGTTGAAAGTTTAGCAATGTTTGACATTGAAACTTTATTTTTAGCATTACGAGCTAAATCAGTTGGTGAAAAGATTGATTTAAAAATGAAATGTAATGATGAAAAATGTGATGTACGTAGTGATGTACAAATTGATTTTGAAGAAATTCAAAAACCGATAGTTGATAATGAAGAAACTAAAATAATGCTAACAGATGATGTTGGTGTTATAATGAAATATCCATCAGTAAAACAAGTAAATAGTTTCACTGAAGTTGGAGATGAAGGAGTTGATTCAGCAATGAGTATGATTATTGCTTGTATTGACTCTGTATTTGATGCTGATGATGTATATGATTCAAGTAATGAATCTAAAAAATCATTAACAAATTTTATTGAATCATTAAGTTCAGTACAATTTATGAAATTGACAGACTTTTTTAATTCAATGCCAGCAGTATCATGTACAATTGATTATAAGTGTGCTTGTGGAAAAGATAATACACAAGAATTAAAGGGCTTACAAAGTTTTTTTACATAGGCCTTTCGCACGATAGTCTTGTTAACCATTATAAGACTAATTTTGCAATGATGCAACATCATGGATATAGTTTAACAGAACTAAATGATATGGTACCGTGGGAAAGGGAGATATACATAGCTCTTTTGCAGGAACATATAGCAGAAGAAAACGAACGCATAAAAGCGGAAAATAGGAGAATGGGATAATGGCTGAAAACCAAGATAACAGTAGGAATGAAGTAGAAATAGACTTAGATAAGTATATGGCTATGATTGAAAAGCTTGACCAACAAGAAGATACAATCAAGGAAATGAAAGAGGAAGCTAGGCAAGCCGCAGAAAGATTAGGACCTCGTAAAAGAAAATTCATGGATTTATTCTTAGACGATAACGACTTAAACGAAAAAGCAATCATAGGATTTATATCTTTCTTTTTAATGATGTGTTTCGGTATAACCGATTTAGTCACAGCATTAGTATGGGATTTAGATTTAAAAGTTTCTGAAACAATATACACTTCATTTGTGGTAGTAACACTAGGGTCGTTTGGTATTAGTGAAGCTGGTAAAGCATTCGGTAAATAAGGATTAAAATATGGCATTAGAATCACAAGGCACCTTTAACCCATTTGATGATTTAGTCGATAGTCTAAAGCAAATGAATAGTGACCAAAATGCTATAGCAAAAGAAGCTGCAGTATATTCAAAAGAATTACAAGACCATTTAGAAAAAGATTCTATGAATATGAGTCAATCACAAATTGACGCAATGCAAGATTTAATAATGACTTTAAAAGAAGGTCGATTAGATGATTTAGAAAATGATAAAGAACAGCTTTTACGCGACCGTATGGAAGCAAGAAGAGATGATGAAAGAAATGATAGCTTATTAGATATATTTAAACAGTTAAAAATGCAGTTTAAACTATTACAGTTTCAATATAAAGATAAAAAAGGCTTTTCTATTATGGGATTGCTTTTTAGAACAGCATTAGTGAGTTTCTTTATTGGAGTCTTTAAAGGTTTTATGGTGCCGTATGTTAATATAGGTAAAGGTATTATCAAAGGAGCCACAAATATGTCTAAAACACTTGGTCTTCCTGTCCTCTTTAATAACATAAAAAACATATTTAGTAGTTTTGGAGATAGAGTTGCAAAAACATTTAAATTTTCAGCTGAAGGTAAAGGTGGCGGTGTTTTTGCAAAAGCTGCAAGATTTATTTTAAATGCTGGAAAGGACCTTGGTAAGTTAGCGCAGCTATCGATAGCAAATGTAGGCAACTTTTTAAAGGGTATGACAGGATTTTTAACTGGAAGAAAATCAGCATTTACCGCATTTGGTAGAATTGATACTAAAATTAAAGCTTCTGGATTAGTAGGACAAGGTGCTAATAAATTAGTACAGATGATATTAAAACCTTTTAGAATGTTAATGAATCTACCTAAAAGAATTGGTATTGTATTTGCAAGAGGTTTAGACGCTGCAACTGCATCTACAAAAAATGTAGGAAAGAATTTTACAAACATAGGTACTAAAATATTTATGTTCTTTAATAAACTACCTGTATTAAAAACTCTATTCGGTGTATTAGATAAATTTAAAGGAGCATTTCAAAGATTAGGTATGGTATTTGGTATGATATTAAGACCAGTTCTTGGTATTATAGGGTTTATTACAGGATTTATAAAAGGATTAAAATCACAAGAAGATGGTTTAAATAAAATCATTGCTGGTGTATTAGGTGGTATAAAAGGAGCATTTAGAATGTTAGTTGGTTCAGTATTGGATTTTGCCATAATTACTATACCAGCATTTATTTTAGGTCTATTTGGTTTTAAAGGAGCAAAGGATAAACTAAAATCATTTTCTTTTGCAGATTTCTTTGATAAAATATTTGATACAATTACAGATGGACTTATATCTTTTTTAAACTTAATAAGAGAATCACTAGCTGATATTGGTGTTGGTGGTATTATAAAAAATATAGGATTAAGCTTAATGGCTATATTTGCAAAAATATCAGCATTTCCAAAAGCAGTTGCAGCTGGCGCTTTTGCCGCAATTAAAGCAGCAATGCCTGGTGGAGAAGGCCCAGGTGAAGCTTTTTCTCGTAAATTTAATGAAGTTATGTCTAAAGGTAAAGCCGCGGCTGATGCCTTTGAAGCAATGAAAGAAAAAAGAGATGGTAGAGATTCAGATGGTAATATAATTAAAGGTTTATCTGATGAAGGCAAAATGCTAGCAATGGAAGCAAAAAGAGAAAAATATCCAGCTGGTCCACCTACTCAACAGCTCTCATATCAAAATGTTACTGGCGGTGCTACAGTAATAGTTAATGGTGACGCTCCATCAGAAGCGGGTATGAAATTTAAATTCTTTAATCAATATTCAGACTAAAAAAAAGGGGACCATTCAGTCCCCTCCGAAAATTAAATTTAATTAACTTTCTTTAGCTAGTTTAGCAAAATAGCTCAATGTATCATCCTCATCAGAATTATCTTCTGCTGGTGGAAAGCTTGTATCAGCTGCCGCAACTGGTGCTGCTTCTGCTACTGGAGCTTGACTCATAGTCGATTCAACTGGAGCATGACCTGCATCAATACCTAGTACTTTATTCAACTTCATTGAAAGCTCATCGTAAGTTTTATAATTACTTGGCTCTAAGAAATCTTGTAAAGAATAAAGTTTGTCATAAACTTCGGTTAATCTAGACTCGTCGCCGTCATACAATGATGATGATGAACTAAATTCTGATTTATCGTAGTTTACCCAACCTTCTACTTTTCTGATTTTGATTTTGAAGTCTGCGCCTTCCCAGAAATCGTAAGGATTTACTGGGTTTTCATCAGCGAACTGAGGTTGCATGACGTCCATAATCTTATCAAAGATTTTCTTACCAAACTTATAAAGAAATACCTTTCCTTCATTTTCTGGATTTGATGGGTCAGAAACAATTAGTACATTACTTACGTAGTGTAGCCTTCTTTTTCTATCCCTAGCAGTTGCTTTATCTTCGTCTCTACCAGAGTTCCAAAGTACAGAGTTATGCTCCGATACTGGGTCCTGCTGTCCAATGGACGTTAAAGAGTTTTCGATATACCATAAGCCAGTTGGTCCCTTGAATCCATGGTCCCAATATCTTACCCAAGGTAAGTCCTCACCATCTTTTGCTGGTAAGAATCTGACAACGGCATAACCGTTTCCTGCTTTATCTCTTGTAGGCTTCCAAAATCTATCATCCGCATAGGAATTAGTAGTTTCTGGTTTTGCTGAAGAGACTGCTTCTGCTGCTTTTACGAGTTTGTCGATTGACGAGCCTCGCATGCTCTTTAGATTTTCTAGTGACATATATTTCTCCTGTATTTACACTGTATTACTGAATTGTCCACTTTATCCATAATATAATAGTATATTATACCACACTTCTATGGTTTTGTAAAGGTTTCTTTTAATAAATTTAAACATTTATTTCTATCAAACTTTACAAATGGTTTGTATTTCATAATTTTTCTATAAATATCAGGCCATATAATAGTGTCCGTAATATTTTTATTTTCGCGTTCTACAAATCCAATTATTGAATCCAAGATAACTACTGTTTCCAATAGTATTTCTTCTTGCATCCAAAGCTTTATAATCAATGGATGATTATTATCTTCTGCTTCTAAAAGAGAATCAAACGATACATCCATATCATTAAGTTTATTTATATCAGTTTGAAACTGATACGTTAAAGATTCCATAATTTTTTTATGGTCTCTATAATATCTTTCTCCACCTTCATTAAGCATATCACCGACATACTTAACGTCGTTTTTAAAGTTAGCTATATAAAAATCTTTTAATTCATTTTCATATGTCTTAGCTAGCTTTGCAAAGAAAAACTTATCTTTTCGTTTAAAGAATGACGTAGGTTTTACTGAAGTCTTAAAATGATATTTAATCGCATCATATCCATCTGTTTCGAAATGTAATTTAAGTGCGTTATATAATTTATAAGATTCAAATGGGTCATTCATAGAGGTAGTTTATTACCTCTCTTTGATTTGATTAAATGTAAGCCTGAAGCTTCTTCTTCAATCTTTTGCTTTAAAGAATCTGTTAAGAGCTTCTTAAGATTTTTATAATCCATACCTCTTTGTTCTACGACATAAGATGCTGCATCGATATATGACATATTATTATTTGCTACAAGATGCTCTACTGCTGCAGAGAATCTCTTCTTTGTCATAATCTTTTGCTCTATTGGATTATCTTTATCCGACAAACTCTTCACCTTCATTCCAAGCACAACCTGTAAGACCACCTGCTTGTAAAGCTTTCAATGTTCTTAATACCTCTTGTGCGTTTCTTCCTGTATCTAAAGCGTTAATAGATACATGTTGTATAACTCTATTCTTATCAAAGATAAATGTTGCTCTGTATGGAACACCTTCATCTTCATTAACAATACCTAGTTGATGTGATAGTCCTAATCCACAGTCAGCTGCTAATGTATGATTAATAGTACCAATTAAATTATTATCTTGTTTCCAAGCTAATTTACAGAACTCATTATCTCCACTTATTCCAATAACATTAGCATCATCGACTAAACAGTCAAATCCTGCTATTTCTGTTGGACATATAAAAGTAAAGTCCTTAGGATAAAAATAAACTACGCTCCACGGTTTTTTCTGTGGCATATAGCTTTCGTTTACTTCAACTCTCACAAATTCATTTTTTTCGTTTATTCCTTGCAGTGAGAATGCAGGGAACTTATCTCCGACTGATAGCATATTATCCTCCTAAAATACTCTCATTAAAATACAGTCAGCATTAACTCTGCCTGTAGGGTTATCTATTTTTGTTGTTAATGTATCCCAAATCTTTTCAATTTGTTTTTCTGTTTTGTTTAAAACCATTGGTAATATTTCATCCGGCTTTCTTAAAGTTGCTTGCCTTGAATCTTTTTTATCAAAATTCTTTATTGACGTACCTGATATTTCAAAACCACTTGTTGAAACTGTTGTATATTCTATTAATTTTTTATTCTTACAGTTATATACGTAAAGCTTATGTTTACCAGGGATTAATATTGGATTAATTGATACTAACTTAGCATCGACATTTTCTGTCATAAACTTAAGCTTTTCAATTTGTTTATCAGAAGCTTTAGGTTTCTTTGCTCGTGGTATACGCGTAACTTTAGAATTTGTTTTTATTCTATCGATATCTTCAAAGATTCTATCCATTAAATCAAGCATTTTACGTAAGTCGCCTTTTTTGATATGTGAATATGCTTCAACTGCCTGTTCGCAATTTTTATTATATGCATCTAAAATAACATCATATTCATTTTGAACTATACTTCTAAATATATTAATACCAGCTCCTTTTATAGAATGCATTTGTAATAAGCTATAGGTAGGAAATATAATATCTTTCTTATCATATATTCCATCCATCCATTTATCAACTACCATTGTATCAAAGTCGTGATATATCGTTTGCATAACTTTTCTACGCATTCTTTCAGCAGGAGAAATAACTACTACTTTAGGAGTTTTATCTTGTATCTTTTTGATTGCTCTTCCTTCCTTTTCGCGTGCTTTTAGGAAAGAATGCATTTCATTAATAGCTTCATCTGTTAACGGATAACCAGTCCAGCCATTATTAATCATTTCGATATTTTTATAAGTTTGCATTCTATACTTCCAGTCAGGAAGTTTTTTCAAATTTGATATTTGATTCTTATTAAATTTAAGAACTCGAGTACAATATGTAAGAACTGTCTCTGCAGCTTTTTTCTTATTCTCAAAATAGTAGAACCAATATCTTGCTCTTTGGAATTCTCTTTCTTTATCTTTTTTAGATGTTGGTACAGGATTATGTACTCCATAAGATGGTTTTGCTCCCATCATTGCTTCATCAGCGTTTTTTATTCTTCTTTTAGTAGCCATGCTTCTCCTTAATTGTTTATATGTATATTATAACACATTTTAAGTCGTTTGTAAACGATTTTTGTGAATAAAGGTGGCCGAGCCTCTGCGGGTGATAAGGAGTCGCATTGTTGAGACTCAGCCGTTGACATATTAATCTTTCTCCCAAGGTAATGGGATTTGTTTTCCTTTTCTTTGTTCTTCAGCGACATGGCTTGACATGTATGCAAACCAAGCTGCGCATATTAATATTAGTACTGTAAATAAAGTATTCATTAGTTTCTCCTCATATTAGCAATATCAGTTGCTTCTTCTTGAGAGATAACTGGTACAGCATTTGATTTATGCATAGTGGCAATACCTTTTACTAAGGTGCCAGTATACTTCATTGTTTCTTTTTTACTACAATCGCTAGCGATTTCATGGTAATTGCCATTCTTCATATATTCTTCCATTAAGGAATTATATTGTACAGCTTGTCTTTCTCGTATCTTATTTAATTGAGATTCTCTTAAAGCTGCTGATTGAAAAGCCACTGGCTTCTTTTTAACTCTATTAGCTGCGTGGTTTTTTCTCTTCCTTCCACAAGGTGAATACCTTAGTGAACCCATATAGAAGCTCGTAACAGCCATTACTTAGGACCTCCATTATGTCCAATCATTGATTTTTCTTGTTGTTCTTTTTTCCATCTTAAAAAATCAAGTGCAACTTCTCTTGTAGTGTGTGTTAACGTACTCACCGGACGTCTTTTTTTATTTTTCATAATCTGTAAATTTGTCCTAATATATTATCTACTTCGGGGTCATTCAAATGACCAATCACATCATTAGTTATTTCAGTGTCATAACAAAGTTCGCCTTCGTGTAAAACAGCAAGTTCCCATAGACCTTTTTTATATCCATAAGAACCCTTGTGCTTGATTACACTTGCACCATAACCATTTGGAAATCTATATACTTTTTGTATACCTTCCATGTGATTGTTTGTTTCTATTAGATATTCGTTCATAATGTATATTATATCATACTTTTTTGTAAATGTAAAGGATTATTTTAGTTATTTTGAGAAAAAGCTCCTATTAACTCATCACCTTTTAGTTCGTAATTAGTAAAAATAAACTTTTCGCCTGTAGCTAAAGTTCTTTCTATTCTTCCAGAATTGTATTCAACATCTGTTACACCTTTTCCATCAGATGTATCTTCAGGTCTATTGTCATAATACATTGAAGATATTGAATGTGCATGAATAGATTTTACTTTTGCAGCCCATTCTTCTGCTGCTATTTTTTGTCTTTGTCTTTCAACTATTTCGTCGTATTGGCCCATTGTCCTTTTTCTCCTCTTTCTGCTAATTTAATTAATTGTAATCTTTTTTGTTCCCATAACAATTTAAAGTCTGGGTCCTGTGCTCTATCTCTTGCATCTTGCAATGATATGACTTGTTGTAAAGTACTTCTCATTAATTCCACTCCTGGTCTAGTTTAGACGCGTGATAAGCATCCATATAAGTTGTATCTTGTAAAAACCTAGATACATCTTTTTCTGAATGATACATATTTTCTGGTGAATTGAAATCTAAAGAGCCTGGCATATGTTCCCCAGCTTTTTTGACAGAAGCTGTAAGCCTCTTGTGTAATTTCATTTCTTCTTTTTGTTTAGTTTTAATTGCTGCTTTTCGAGCATCTAGATTTGAAATAATATCTTTCATTTCATACTCTTCTTTTATTTGCAGCAATTCAGCTTTTAGCTTATCAAATGTTTTAGTCATTTAAATATTCTCCTTCAATTAAATTAGACCATGTACCACCCATACCAAATGGTGCGTACTGTAATTTTGTGACAACACATTGATTGTCATATTGCTTTTTTTGTTTACCTTGAATATATTTAGCGAGTGACTTTGCTTTATTCTCGTCCTCTGCATAGATATATGACTCGGTTGTAATTAAAAATCTTTCCATAATTTACTCCTTATTTGTGTTGATGATATTAAAATTATTATCTAACAAATCTTCAATGTTAGTATCGTTGTCTGCTATATTAAAATCTTTATCGATTAGCATTGCTACATTGTCTGCAAAGCCGTGATTTTCTCCGCTAAGTATCTGAAAACCATTACCTATCTCAATGATATCTTCCTGCCATTCCCAAGAGCTAATGATTTCTTCTTTCTTGTTTTGTGTGATTTCTGTATATTTCATAATTTACTCCTTAAAATATTATTTCTCTTGTTATTTCTGATTCAACTGGTGCATTTAGTTCGATCCATTCGCCCAATTCTTTTTGACTTACGATGTCACCATCTTCCATAAGGTATTCATCTTTGTAGTTAGCACGTTTTGTATCTGACATATCGCCAGTCCATGTTTCAGTTCTTTCTAGGATTTCTTTTTTCATCCAACCATCCTCACGGTTATCAGTGACTTTCATGAAATTCACATCTCCAGTGAATTGGTCAAAACAAAACTCAGTGATTGTTTCCCAATCTTCGACTGTTTTAGTTGAATGACTTACAACTTTAAAATCAATAATGTATTCCTCGCATCCACCATTCGACTCAATAAGAGTTGTGGTAATGTAAGGTCTAACTTGAGCAACGATTGTTGCAATCTCATTTTCGTTGAGGTCACCACAGTTGGGCAATTCATAAGTGTTACCACCTTTGAACTTCATGTAAGGCGACTCTTGGTCTCCATAGTTTTCCATGTATTGTGTTGTGATTACTAATTTATTCATATTCTTAACTCCTTATCAATTTTGAATATATGTATATTATACCATAGTTTTGAGCAAATGTAAAGGATTATTTTCACTTTTTGGTGAAATAATTGTGAGAAAGTGTTGTTCTATTTTCAAGTATTATCTCCATCTCTATATTTAATTCTTGACTTGTCAAACAGTCTATCTGCTTGTCTTTGCATAGACCTTTCGACTGCTTTATCAAGCCAATTACGAAACCATTGCCTTATCTTACCCATCTTAAAAGTTGCCCGGTGCAACTTGAAAGCAAGGTATTCCATTTGCTCTCCACATTTCAACAACTTGGTCTCTGTCATCAAATACCATGTCTGGTTTCCAGTCAGCTTTAATAAGCTCATCTAAAACTCTTTGCTTAAACTTATGGTCAGGCTCAAAGCTATCATCTGGTCTCATGAAAAGATGTGACCAAAATACTCCCATTGTTTGTTTCAACTGATGCTCAGTTAATTCTCTTTGTCTTTCTTTACGAGCTGAAACAATAACTATCTCATGGCCAGCATCGTGCATTGCTTCTGCAACTTCAAAGACATGCTCCATACGAGTGTCGTCTTTTGTTGCGTTTTCAAAAGCTAACCAATCTGTTGATATTCCTTCGACAAAATGTCTTCTGTGTTCAACATCCATTAATGTTCCGTCTACATCAAATATTATTTTCATTATGCTACTACCTCTTGTAAATCGTTAACCCAATATCCTGAACAACCAATTGCTGAATTATCAGCGCCTTGTCCTTCATAAAACCATTCTAAATTAATACCTTTAAATGTTACGTAAGGTAAGATATATGTAGAATAGATTTCATCAGGGCCACATGCTCTTACAGTTATATCAGTGTCATTAACTTCTTTGACATAGCCTTCAAAAGTTTCACCACTGTTTGAAAATTTGATGCCATCAAATTCTTGAACGATTTCTTTTAATGTTGTTATATTCATTATTTTACCTCCGTATAACCAGCAGCTTTTCCATAAAAGCCTAATGATTCTAATTTTAAAACAATTTCATTGAATGCAGCACCTTTGCTGTCTTGTGGATAAATACCTACAGTCATTGGATCGCTAATAAATAATTGGCATCCTTCCCATGTAGGATTGTTAGCAATATAATCATTTATGATTTTTTTGCCTTTTTCAAAAAGAGATTCATCTCTTGTTCTTACTTCGAAATCTGTTATTTGATAGCCGTCCATTGTTAATGTTGGCTCTGGTTGGTTTCCTAATATTCTTATATTCATTTAAACTCCTTATCTTTTAAATTGTATAGGTATATTATACCCTAGTTGGGAGCAAATGTAAAGGACTTTTGGGAAAATAATGAAAATAATTACACAACAATCACTATGTCAGCAGTTTTAACCGCGTTTAGAACAATTTTGTTTTGCTCTATCAATAACCTTTAAATTATTATGAACAACAAAAGCCATTGTAGCAAAGGGAAAAATCATTTCTTGGTAGGTTAATAAATCGTATTCATATAATGCGTTAAAGGGAGTTAAAAGTATAACTTTATGTAATATTAATCTATCTCTATGAGGAACTTTAGGTAAGAGAGGATTTAATTCTTCTACACAATCATATGCTACGCCTCTTGTAGTAGTCCAAACATCTACTGCTTGTAAAACTAAAAATCCATACCATGCGGCTGGATGAACCGGGTCTTTAATTGAGAATTGGCGTGTAAATTGTAACTCTTTCGGATTTTCCTTTAACAAGGATTCTATCGACTTCAGAGAATGCTCTGTCTTTACAGCTTCGATAAGTTTCTGGTCCCAACAACACTCGAACCCCATCATAATTTCTTGTTTGTCCCTCGAGTCTAGCGCCAAGGTTGACGGCATCTCCAATGACGGAATAGTCAAATCGAGATTCTGAGCCCATGTTTCCGACGATGCATGTACCGGTATTGATGCCAATACCAATATCAATCCTAGGTAAACCTTGGTCCTCAAGTTGTTGTATAAGTTCATCAGCAGCCTCGCATATTTCTATTGATGTTTTCACGGCTTTATCTGCATGGTTTTTACATGGTAATGGAGCGTTCCAAAATGCCATAATACAATCGCCCATAAATTTATCTATTGTTCCACCGTTATTAAGAACAATTTTTGTCATTGTATCTAAATAGTTATTTATAAGAATTACTAGTCCTTCTGGGTCATCATTGTTTTTATAATGTTCTGAAATAGGAGTAAAGCCACATATATCCATAAACATAAATGTCATTTCTTTTCTCTCTCCACCTAGGCGTAGAAGCGATGGGTCTTTCTGTAATTGTTTTACTAAATCTGGTGATACATATGTACCAAATTGTTTCTTAATTTGTTGTCTTAATACAAATTGTTTATAGAAGTTATTGAAACTCGCTGAGGTGAGTAAAAGTATATATATTATTAGAGAAGCTGATAAATCGAGGAGTATAGAAAATTCGTACCAAGCGTAATAAGAAGCTAAGCTTACAGCGACAGCGGAGCCGACGAAGAATACAAGCCCAATCCAAATCGGTAAATAATATACGGCTAAAACAATCAGAAGAGAACCCAGAACAATCATCCCCAACTCAGCCATAAATGTCCATTGAGGACGTGATATTGGTTTATCTGATATTATAGTTTGTAAGGCATTTGCTTGTATTTCATGTGGATATAATAAACCAGCTGGTGTAGATACCTGAGGAACAATACCTTTTGCTGTGACTCCTATAATGGCTGTCTTTCCTTTTAAATCTGGTAAAGGTTGTCCATCATAATCAATCGATTCGAAATGAGTATTCCATTTTAACCATATACTTCCTCTTTCATCTGTTGGTATTATAAAAGGTCTTAATATAATACTTTCAATTCCTGTTTCATTTAATTTAATTGTATATGATTTTTTATCTTGCATTGCACGTACTGTTTCTAATGCAAATGATGGATATAAATCTCCATTAACTTGAGATAATAACGGTATTCTTCTTGTTAAGTTATCTACTTCAGGAGCTCCGTTTAATAATCCTGCGCCCCAAGCATTCGATTCAAGAGAATCAATATTAGTAATTAAACCTCCATAACGATAAGTTAAATCTAATACATCACCACTATATCCAAATGTTGCATATCCTACATAAGGAGCTTTTTTTGACCTACCATTAGCATCTGCGTCTTGTGATAATATAATACCATTATCTTTTATCCAAGATGCAAAAACTTCATCTCCACCAAACCTATCTGCTTCTGGAAACATAATGGTGAACCCTATCATACCAGCATTCGAGTTTCTTAAATCAGATATCACCGCTGCGTGATTCTGACGTGGCCAAGGGTATTGTCCATAGGCTTCGAGTGAAGACTCGGATATATTAATCAACACTATATCGTTTGAATGTTCTACTGGAATTGATTGTATATATTGGTCAAATATACTGAGTCTAAATTGTTCTAATAACTGAGGGTCTGTAACTCGTATAACACAAAGTGTAATACCTAAAAGAATTGTAGTCCAAATTGAAGTTAAATATTTCATAAAGTGTTATACTGTTAATACTAAAACTGAATTGAAACACCGCATCCACATGCAGATTTTTCAGCAGGGTTAATTATTTTAAATGATTCGTTTATTCCTTGAGTAATATAATCTAAAGATGCATCACGTAAGAATGGCATGGATATATCATTGATAACGATGTTGAAGCTACCGTAATCGAACACGTGGTCTTCGGGTAGTATTTCGGATTCATAATCAAATACATATTCATAACCAGCGCACCCACCACCAGTAAGACCAATACGAATGGTATTATATTCGCCTTGAGTTTTTTCAATAAGTTTTTTAATTGCTGCATCTGTAAGTTCCATTATTTTGGTGGCTTATTATGGCCTATCATTGGATTAGGCGTCCAGTTTTCTATAGCTTTTTTAATAGCTTCTTCTGCTAAGACAGAACAATGGAGTTTGATTGGAGGTAATTGGAGAGCGTCTGCAATCTCTTTATCTTTAATCTGTTTTGCTTCTGTAATTGTTTTACCTTTGAGCATTTCGACAAAAAGGGTTGATGACGCGATAGCAGAACCGCATCCATAAGTTTTGAACTTGACATCTTCTATGACATCTCCTTTCATTTTTAAATCTAATTTCATTACATCACCACAGGCTGGAGCACCAACCATTCCTGTTATAACTGTTTTATCATTAGGGTCAAATCTTCCAACAGAATGTTTAGCTGGATTTGCCAATACTGATTCGAACCTATCTACTACTTCTTTACTATATGCCATTAATTACCTTGTGTTACTGATACTGAACAACCACCAACTGTATTACAGTTTTGTGTAAGTGAATATGCTTGATTTGTAGTACCTTGCTGTAGTAAATTTAAAGTTGTTTCTTCTGTTCCTTGAAGAACAACCTGTGCGTTATGACTTGCATTACCTTTTTGCATGACATTTGCTATTGAACCGTCTGCTGTACCATAAAAATATACATGAGCATAATGGCTGCCAGTTCCTTCTTGCCATAAATCAACTTCAACATCAGCAACATGAACATCCATATTAAAGGTATGAGTTCCATTTTGATATACATCAATAGTATTATTATCGTCCCATATATGTCTTCCGTATGTCGCACCACCAGTTTGTGAAACATTTTCTACATTACCGGTTCCATCTACATCACCACCCCAACCTTTACCTGAACCCCAATAGGAAACCCAACCAATATAATTGTCATTACCTGTTTGATTAAAATTAAATGTATTATTTGCATGGTCGAATGAAAAATTAATTTCATTACCAAAACCTATTTGAGATATGGTTAAATCTAAATTATCTCCACCTGAAAGTTGTTCAATATGAATATGATTATCATCTGTAGCACCAGCATAAGCTGGTGCTGAAATAAAAATACTAATTAGACTGATTAATAAAAATTTCAATTCCTTCTCCGCTTCCAAATGTTATTATTCCTTGGTAACCTTCAACACTTGTATTAACAAATCCATTACCACCAGAGGCTATAGTTATATTTATAACACCATTAACCGTTCTATATAAAATTAAATTACCATCTTCTTCAAAGATATTATATTGTGAATCTTTATTTAATCCAAA
>Ga0222718_10000586_pt1 | contig 37297 bp, 36 predicted proteins | sample C33_27DmetaG_FD_165045 | JGI IMG/M metagenome (GOLD analysis project Ga0222718, IMG submission 165045) | Estuarine water microbial communities from San Francisco Bay, California, United States - C33_27D | ecosystem: Environmental > Aquatic > Marine > Unclassified | place: USA: California...
ATTTCAGAGACACTTAGTGTTACTGGCATCTCTACGTTCACTGGAGCAATAGATGCAAATGGTGACTTAGATGTTGATGGTCATACTGAACTAGATGACGTTAATATTTCTGGGGTTGCTACTGCAACTGCTTTCCACACTGGTGCAGAAGGTTCTGCAATTAGAATTACTTCTAATACAATTAGTGGTCCTGCTGAATTATTCATTGACCCAGCAGGTGTTGGTGATAATACTGGTGCTGTTAGAATAAAAGGTGACCTCTATGTTGACGGTACACAAACAATTATCAATTCAACTACAATTGAATTAGCAGATTTTGTTGTTGGTATTGCAACCACTGCAACATCTGATGCTGTTGCTAATGGTGCTGGAATAAAAATTGGATCAGATAATACTTTCTTATACGATCACCCCAATACTTCACTCAAGTCTAGTGAAAATATAAATCTTGCTTCTAGTAAGACATACAAAATTGACGGTACTGATGTCCTTTCTGCAACAACACTGGGTTCTGGTGTTGTTAATTCATCTCTAACAAATCTTGGAACTCTTACTAGTTTAGCAATATCTGGTAACTTAGATGTTGATGGATATACAGAATTAGATGATTTAAATGTTTCTGGTATTTCAACTTTTGCTTCTAATATTGATGCGAATGGTAACTTAGATGTTGATGGATATACAGAGTTAGATGATTTAAATGTTTCTGGTATTTCTACATTTGCCGGTGAGATTGATGCGAATGGAAGAATTGTTGGTGCTGCAACTAACAATGTAATTCCTTTCCTTTACAGTAATCTTGCTGCATTACCATCGGCATCAACTTATCATGGTGCATTTGCTCACGTTCATTCAGAAGGAAAGGCATATTATGCTCACGCTGCTGCATGGTATGAGTTAGTCAATAAAGAAATTAATGGAGTTGTAGGAACAGGAACTGAAAGATACAATGTTGGTTTTGTAGATGCTACCAATCTTGATATATCTGGTGTTTCTACATTTGCAGGTGCTGCTGATTTCAATGGAAATGTTGATATAGACGGGCATACTGAACTTGATTATATTAATGTATCAGCAGCATCAACTTTTGCTGGACTGGTTGATATCAATGCTGGTGGTCAAGCAGATACATTTAAGGTAGAAGACCTAACATCAGGTCGTGTTGTTCTTGCCGGAACTGGCGGCGAGATAGAAGATAGTGCAAATTTGACCTTTAATGGGACTCTTCTTGCATTAACAGGTAATCAAACTATCAGTGGGACAATTGATGTAGATGGATTATCAAACTTTGATGATATCTTAGTATCTGCTGCATCAACATTCACAGGTAATATCGACGCCAATGGTGATTTAGATGTAGACGGTAGAACAGAACTTGATACCACTAATATTAGTGAAACTCTAAATGTTATTGGTATTTCTACATTTGCTTCCAATATCGACGCCAATGGTGATTTAGATGTTGATGGTAGAACAGAACTTGATACCACTAATATTAGTGAAACTTTAAATGTTGTCGGTATTGCTACATTTGCTTCCAATATTGATGCTAATGGTAATTTAGATGTTGATGGTTATACTGAACTCGATGACTTAAATGTTACGGGAGTTTCAACTTTTGCTGGACTGGTTGATATCAATGCTGGTGGTCAGGCAAATACTTTCAAAGTAGAAGATTTAACTGATAACCGTGTGGTTATTGCTGGTACAGGTGGAGAACTTGAAGATGACTCAAATTTAACTTTCAATGGAACTACTCTTGCAGTAGGTGTCAATTTAGATGTTGATGGTCAGACAGACCTTGATATCACTAACATTTCTGAAACACTCAATGTTACCGGTATTGCTACATTCAGCAGCACAGTATATCTCAATGGAACAGTTAGTGCTGCAAGTTCTACTGGTACTAATGGTCAAGTTTTACAATCAACTGGAATTGGTGTTACTTGGACTACTCTTCCATCAGCAAGAACAAATTCAATTCAAACTGCAACAGAAGACCAAACAACATTCAACTTTAATTATAATGTTGGATACCTTGATGTATTCTATAATGGTGTTAAACTTGCATCTTCAGAATTTACAGCAAGTAATGGAACAACTGTAGTTCTTGGAGATGTTGCCTTTGCTGGTGATATTGTTGAGTTTATAAGTTACAACACTGTTTCAACCGGTGGCGGCGGTGGCGGTGGCGGAGCAGCATCACTCAATGAACTTTCAGATGTAACTATCACGGGTACTCCTATTGCCGGTGAAACTTTACAGCATAATGGGACAGCATTTGTTAATGACTATACTACTACTGCAACTACTACATCTACATCACAATTTACATTGATGAGTCTCGACTTATCGGTTTATCGTTCTATAGAGTATACCATTCAAGTCACTGAAGGTAGCAATTTCCATGTGACTAAGATTCTTGCGATTCATAATGGAACTGCAGCAATTCACAACGAATATGGAACATTGAGCACTAATACTTCAGTTGCATCATTTGATGTAGATATTAGTGGTAGTAATATAAGATTGTTAGCAACACCTGCAAGTACTAACTCTACAGCATTTAAAGTTAAGTTCACTACAATTAAGGTCTGATAAATACCTAAAACACTAGGGGATAGTGAACCTGTGGCAAATCAGAATTTTAAGGTCAAGAAGGGTCTTGAGGTAGGAACTGGCGTAACTATCTCAGACGGTAATATTAATATTAGTGGAATTATTACTGCTCAATTTAAAGGTGATGGTTCAGCATTAACTGGTGTTACTGCTGCTGGTTCCGGTGTTGTTGTTCAGGAAGAAGGCAGTAATATTGGAACAGCAGCAACAATTAACTTTATTGGTTCTAGTGTAACTGCTGCATTGAGTGGTGGTATTGCAAATGTTACCGTTACTGGTGGTGGTGATGTCGTATCAGATACAACACCACAACTTGGTGGTAACTTAGACCTGAATAGCAAAAATATTACAGGAACGGGAAATATTTCAATCACTGGTGGATTCAACGCCACAGGTGTATCTACATTCCAAGAGAATGTTAATTTCACTTCTACTGCATCTTTTGGGGATAATGACAAGATTAATGTAGGTACTAGTAATGACTTACAAATCTTCCACGATGGAACAAGTAATATCATTAGTGATGCTGTAGGTGCTGGTATTAGTCTTGTTGGTAATACTAAAGTAGTTGGAGTTCTTACTGCTACATCTTTTAGTGGTCCATTAGCAACAACTGATCTGACCGGAACTATCACCAATGCACAATTAGCAAATGATAGTGTTTCTTTTGGTGGAGTATCTGTTGATTTAGGTTCTTCTGATGCAACACCAGCATTTGATCTTAGTGATGCTACTAATTACCCAACATCATCCCTTTCAGGAACCATTACTAATGCACAATTGACGGGTTCAATTGCTGATGATAAGTTAGCAAGTACATTCCTTAAAAATGTAGTAGAAGATACTACTCCACAATTAGGTGGTAATTTAGATGTCAATGGTAAGGATACAACTGGAACTGGCAATATCAATCTCACTGGTATTGTAACTGCTACGTCATTTAGTGGGTCTGGTTCTGCACTCACTGGACTGACTGGTGCTTCTGCGGGAACTTATGGTGCTTCAACCAATACTCCAATCATCACTGTTGATTCAAACGGTAGAGTCACTGGTATTGCGACGGTTGCTACTTCTGGTGCAGGTGGTGGAGGAGGAATCTCCAATATTGTTGAAGATACTACACCACAACTTGGTGGAAACTTAGACCTGAATAGTAAGTCTATTACTGGAACTGGTAATATTGAAATCACTGGATATGCAGGAGTCTCTGGCGTATCTACATTCTCTGGTGCTGTCGGTTTCGCAACTCATATTCATGATGCTGGAACAGGAGGTTTGGATATAAGGACAAATCTATTAAGAATCAAAAATGATGCTGATAGTGAAACACTTGCAACATTTGCAGAAGATGGTGCAGTTTCTTTATATCATAATAACACACTTAAGTTCAATACCACAAACGATGGTGCTGTTGTAACTGGTATTCTTACAGCAACATCATTAGTTAAGAGTGGTGGAACTTCATCTCAGTTCTTAAAGGCAGATGGTTCTGTTGATACCTCCACATATCTAACTTCTGAAACTGATCCAGTTGTTGGTGCAATCAATGGTATTGTAAAGGCAAATGGTAGTGGAACTATTTCTGCTGCAGTTGCTGGAACTGATTATCTAACACCAACAGGTGATGGTTCTGGTCTAACTGGTGTTGCTGGTACTTCAGTTTCAAATGTACAAGTAAATTTTGATGTAACCGCAAGTGGTTCTTCTGCTTATAGATTTACTGGTCCTGGTAATGATGCTGCTGATGATAACCCAGATTTATATCTGATAAGAGGACAAAGATATAGATTCACAAATAACTCTGGTGGTTCACACCCATTCCAGATTAGATCTTCACCTGATGGTTCAGCATATAGCACTGGTGTGATTAATAATGGTGGTGCATCGGGTAATATTGATTTTAATGTTCAACATGATGCTCCAGCAAGACTGTACTATCAATGTACATCACACTCTGCAATGGTCGGTAATATCTACATTGTAGGTGGTTCTGATTGGAGAATGACTTCGGTCAATACTTCAACCGCACCAGAAATTTATACCACTAGAAATGTTGGAATCGGAACTGATAATCCTTCGTTTAATCTTCATGTTAGTTCAGACAGTAATACAGCATTAGGTGTTTATTCTACCCAAACAACTGGAGATCAGTTTCAAGTTGCTACTTTGAAGCTTAGAACGTATGAAACTAGCTCAAATACTGCAGCAGTAGGGGATTTCTTATTAACGGGAAAAAATACTATAACATTTGGTGGTGCTAACAGATTTATTATGCGCGGTGACACTGGCGTGTCATTAGGATTTTATACTGATAATACAGAAAGAGTTCGTATAGATTCTGATGGCAAAGTGTTGGTGGGGACGGAGACTAATGTAGATGACTATCTTTTCCAGGTAGATTCTTCTGCTTTCAGAACTGCACAATTCACACGATACACATCAGACGGGGCAACTGTAGTAATAGGATCTTCTAGGGGAACTCAAAGTAGTAGAACTGCTTTGAATATTAATGATTATGGTGGATTAATTGAATTTAAGGCGTATGAAGGATCTGATTTCTCATCACTTGGGCGAATATCTGGACAATGCGAAGCAGCAGCTGCTGTTGGAGATACGCCTGGTCGTTTGGTATTTTGGACTACCGCTGATAATGCGTCATCACCAACCGAGAGAATGCGCATCACTTCTGGTGGTGAAGTTCAAATTGCTAATGGTAACCTAAAGTTCTCAACAGCTGGAACTGGTATTGACTTCTCTGCCACTGGTAATAGTTCAGGAACAACCACATCTGAACTTCTAGATGATTATGAAGAAGGTACTTGGAGTCCAATTTTTTCAACCAATACTGGTGGAGCATCCAGTCAAACATATCAGGTACAAAGAGGTAGATATACAAAAATTGGGAGAATTGTTAATTGCACTTTTGATGTGCAGTTGAGCAACAAAGGCACATTTAGTGGAAATTATGTTACTATAGGTGGTTTACCTTATACTAATATGGAAGGAGGGAACGTTGGTGGCACTATGACTATTGGTTATCACTCAGGTTTTACTTTACCAACAGGTGGTACAACATTGACATCTTACAATGATGGTACAAATGTTTATATAATAACACCATCTGATGCTAGTGGTAATGATTACTTGACAGTTGCAGACTCAGCTACGGCTTTCAATTCTACTGCAAGATTGATTGGACAAATAACTTTATTTTTACCATCATAAACCACTTGACAAACTGTCACACCATCACACCATCTGATAAATAACTAAAAATATAGCCCGTAACTGGCTTAAAACTATGCCTAAACCTGTTTAATTCGGAGAATAATCCTAATGGCACTTACTGAAAGATTTGAAAACGACAAGATTGAAGTCGTTGGTCAACACAAAGCAGTACAAGTTCGTAGAGCAGATATCATTGAGAAAGATGGTGTAGAACTCACCCGTTCATTCCATCGTCATGCTCTGGTGTGTGGTTCTATTGATGAGAGTGATAACTTTGTAGATACTGATATCAGTGGAGAAGATGCTGATGTACAGGCAATCTGCAATGCGGTATGGACACAAGCAGTTAAAGATGCATATAAAGTAAACCTGATTGCTAACAAATCGTCCTAAATAATTAAAATAATACTATAAGTAATGGCAAGGAATAGAGAACTATCACAATATGGTGCTGTTGTAGTAGTTGATGACCAATTAAAGAACGTTGGTATTGCCACTACTGCTGGTCCTCAAGTTGGAATTGGTACTACAAGTCCTGACTATAAACTTGATGTTTATGGCGCAATAAATAGTACCAATGATGTCAAAATCAACGGGACCAGTGTCCTCACTACCGCTGAGAATGATGCAGTAGCACTTGCAATCGCACTAGGATAAAACATGGCAAACACTTTTAAATTAAAAACAAAAGCGAATGTTGGTGTAACTACAGTTGGAATTTATACTGCAGCATCACCAGTAACTGCAACTGTTATTATTGGTGTGACTCTCGCAAATGTATCTGGTTCATCAATTAATGTTGGCGTTGGTATTACGAGACCCTCTTCTGATGATATACATGTATTAAAGGATGTACCACTTCCTCAGGGTTCCTCGTTGGAATTTATGCAGGGAAATAAAGTCGTATTGGAACAGAACGATACGGTTACAGCATATAGTGATGTAAACAACAGTCTTGATGTTGCGTTGACGATCATGGAAGTTACACCATAAGGGGCAAAGAATGGCACTCACTAAAGTCAGTGGTCACGTTATTGATCAACCATTTGACGTTGGAATTATCACAGCGACTAACTTTAGAAGTGGTGTTGCTACTGTCGGGACGATGCACGTCACCGGTAATCTCCAAGTAGATGGAACTACCACGACTTTAGATACTATTGTAACAGAAGTAGATAGATTAGAAGTAGCAGCAAATAATAATACAGTTGGTTTAGCAGTTACCCAGAGTGGTACAGGAGATATTTTCAATCTTTATGATGGTGCTACTGAAGTCTTCAGTGTTGCTGATGGTGGTGATGTAACAATCACAGATTCAATAATTCATTCCGGTGATACTAATACAAAATTAAGATTTCCTGCTGCTGATACAATCACTGCAGAAACTGGTGGAACAGAAAGACTTCGTATAACTTCTGATGGTCATATTGGCATCGGACTGACCAATCCAGAATGGAATATTGATATTAAAGACACATCTGCAAATGCAGTAATCCGATTAAAGTCTTCTGGAAGCACAAATGGAGGACAACTACAGGTAAACTCGGATGATCTGATACTCCGTAATAGAGATGCTGGAGAACTCCAGTTATGGACTAATGATGCAAATAAACTTACTATAACTTCTGATGGTAAAGTCAGAGTTCCTGATAGTGGTAAGTTTACTGCTGGTGCTGGTGATGACTTACAGATTTATCATAGTGGTGTTAATAGTTTTATTAGGGACTCTGGAACAGGTAGTCTTTTTATCGAAGGAACAGATTTAACTTTAAGAGCTGCAGATTCAACTACTAGATATCTTGTTGCTAATGAAAGTAATGGAGATGTATCTCTATTTTTTGGTAATAATAAAAAATTTGAAACCACTACAACTGGTATATCAGTAACAGGTCAGGTCAATGCATCAACAATGCATTTGACAGATGGTAATGGTATCCATATTGGTACTGGTAATGACCTACGGATTTATCATGATGGAAGTAATTCATATATTGACGATGCAGGAACTGGAAATCTCATAATAGGAGCGGCGAACTTTCAATTAATGAATGTTGCTCATAGCGAAAACCATATTACTGCTACCGATAATGCTCAAATAGAACTTTTTTACGATGGTTCCAAGAAACTTGAAACCACAACAACTGGTGCAAAGATAACTGGTGCTCTTGAAGTCACACAAGAATACCCAACAATCCGCCCCACATTAGACCTCAACTTTGCGGCAACGAAAACACTAGACCGCAGAATTACTTTCACCAGAGATAGTCTTGGAACCTTTATCGGTGAAGATGGATTACTTAAATATGCTCCTAATAATATGCCAAGATTTGATCACGATCCAAATACTGGTGAGAGTCTTGGATTATTGATTGAGGAGAGTGGTACTAATACTAAAACAAATAGCCAAGTCTTTACTTCTGGGTGGAATAGATCAGGTATTGAAGCAGTGACTCAGAACACCTCAATTGTTACACCATCAGGATCTACAGATTCAACAGGAGTGGGTGTTCTTACAGAAAGTAGTGGTGGTACTGTTCATCAATTCTATGCGGCATCATCATCTCAAGTTACAAAATATATTACATATAGTATTTTTGCAAAACCAAATGGAAGAAGTCACATTCAGTTAGTAACTTCTGGATTCGTACATAATCTAGCAGATGGAACGACTTCTGGTTCAGCATCAGGTGAGTTTATTAGTGCTAAAACTGAAAAATTATCAAATGGTTGGTGTCGTTGCTCGGTAGTTAGAAATCATAGTAACTCATACGATCAATTTAATGTTAAGTTATCTAATGGTAGTAGCACATCATATTCTGGGGATGGTTCTTCTGGTGTTTATATCTGGGGTGTTCAACAGGAAGATAAAGCATTTTTAACCTCATACATCCCCACCAACGGAAGCGCAGTGACTCGTGCCGCAGACTTTGCAACTATCAAAGGAACAAACTTCACAGATTTTTATAATCAAAATGAAGGAACATTGTTCAGTGAATTCACAATTAAAGATGATACTTACTCATCAGCAGCAATTGCAAACATCAACCAAGAACCAGGAGCATCTTATGCTTACAGTATAATGTTTGTTGAGGTTGGAACTGCTAATGGATACTTTGGTAGAACATATTTGAACAGTAGCGGAATAAACATATCCAATTCATCCAGTATTTTGAATTCTCTTCATCCATCTACTACACCACAAACAGTCAGTTTTGGATATACTACTGCTACTGGTGGAACATTGGCAGCATATTGGAACGGAAATTTTGTAAGTAATTCCTCTGACTTATCAAAAGTTCCTACGACTTTAACTAATATGAGAATTGGCAGGGGTTGGAATGGTGGTTCTGATGTTATTAATGCTCATATCAGAAAACTATCATACTACAATAAGAGACTCCCCAATGCCCAATTACAGGGTCTCACACAGCAATAAATAAGGATATAAGGAGTATCATAAGCAATGCCTAATCTCGTCGGAATTGGTTTAAGTCAAGTGCCTACCAACAGTATGTTGGGTGGATTGGCATATCAAGACCCAGAACATGCTTCTATAAAGAACTTAGACCTTAAGAATCTCTCACAGATTAATTCTGAGATTGCTGATACTGCTGTTGATGTCTTTGTCTATGATACCCGTAAGGACTCTGATGGTGGTGCATGGAGAAAGAGAACTCAGCACACCTCTTGGTATAATGAGACATTAGGAACAGCAACCAGAGGAACTAGGAAAGAGTTCCCTGCCGTTGCTGTTATTGTTGCTACAATAGATGATGTAATTATCTACGATGGAGATGACCCAGACCTTCCGATGTGGATGATTTTTGAAAGTGGTAGTAGTGGTAATGCATGGGAGAATTATTATCTTGGTAGAGGCACTGGTATCAGTTTTAATCCAGATGTTACAGGAGTTGCAATGCTTAATGCAACTTTGGTGGTTGGAAAAGACGGTGCTGGTGCTGGAAATTTTGTGGAATCATATACTGAAATAGATTTTATCAGTGATAATGCTTTACATAGAGATGCAGGTAGTGCTCAACTTATGAATAATTCCATTGTATCTAGAAATGGGGATGCTGGTGGTTATTATAATGTTACTAGTACTTTTGGTGTTATTGTACACCAAGATATAAACGATGTAGCAATGACAGTGCTACCAAATGCACCGATTGATAGTGCTACTGGACTTCCCACCCCTACTATTGCTGTTGCGACTGATGGTGGTACGAGTGTCATTAAAGATGATGGGACTGTTGTTGATATTATAGATAGCAATTCTGGATATAAGAAAAATTTACAAGTAAAATTTACAACAGACAATAAAGTAGTTTATACTGAGACAAGTACTGCTAGTGAATATGGATGGATGTATATACACGAAATTCCATCATCAGATGAAACAATAACTATCAACACCAAAGACACAGCATTAGGTTGGTATGATACTAGAACTCAATCATATATGCAGAATATTTTGGGAGTAACTATTGATGCTTCTATTAATGTTGATCGTAATGCTGGTTTAAATATTGGTGTTGGAACAAGTATACCAAATATTGTAACTGGAAATAATCATATATTTGTAGCACCTGCTCTAAATAGTGGTATTACTCTCATAGAAGAGAATAGAAGTGCAACTAATTCAGGATTGGTCGCCTATGCCACCACCTCCTACAACACTGGATGGATGCACGGAGATTGCAAAGGTGCTTTCCTGTCTGATACTGATGATACAAATTTAAGTGGATATTTGTATGATGACGATATGCAAAATGACGACACTTCTGATTGGAGTGATACTTATGCCGATACATTTGCTTATATAACATCACCACTTACAGCATATCAATTAACCAGAAGTACTGGTGATGCTAGAACTCGGAGAAATTTAAATGGATCTATATCTGGTGGAACAAAAATTATAGTAACTTATGAAGCATACGCATCATCAGGAACTCCAACAATTAAATATGGAATGACGAATGGTTCATACGACCAATCCGCATTAACAGCAGTTTCAATTAATACTAACTGGAATCTAATTTCATTTGAAGCAACATTTGGAACAACAGGCAGTGCCAATCACACTTATGTTACATTATGGAACACAACACCAGGTGCTACCGTATACTATAGAAACTTTAAAGTAAGAGTCGTAGAAGAAGACCGTTCAGTAAATAACAAATCTTTGGCATACTTCGGAACAATCACCAAGAGTGCCGTTGCGACTGGTGCCGAACTGGTTGCTTATAGTGGGTTTAGTGCTAGTAATTATCTGGAACAACCTTATAATTCCACTATGGAATTTGGAACAGGTGATTTTTATATGATGGCGTGGATAAAAACTACAGATTCTACAAATAATCAAAAGATAATTGCAAGAGATTTAAATGGTACAAATAGACTGCAATTTTATACTGCAGGAACAAAGTTTTCAATATATACTCAAGATGCTGGATCTAACTCATATCTGAATTCAACTTCGGATTTTGCAATTGGAGAATGGATTTGCGCTATTGTGGGTAGAAAATCGAGCACTTTACAAATGTATGTGAATGGTAAATTTGAATCTGGAACTGGTTCAAATACTAATGTTGTTAGAGATGTTAGTTTTGGTGCAGGAACTACAGTAGAAATTGGTAGATCAAATACAGCAACTACAAATTATTGGAGAGGTTCAATTGCACTTGCAAGAATTGGTTCTGGTTTCCCATCACCAGAACAAATCAAAAAAATGTATGAAGACGAGAAGTGCCTCTTCCAAGAGAATGCAAAGGCAACTCTATATGGTTCTTCTGATGCTGTGACTGCACTTGCATTTGATGATACTACCAATTTATTACACGTAGGAACATCAGCAGGACGCAGTGAATTCCAGGGACTACGCCGAATAAATAATACAACGGATGCAGTTACTACCGCTATATCAGCATCCAACGGACTTGTAGCGGAGCAATAATCAATGGCAGTCAGAGTTAATAAAGATAGTTTTAATCTGAGAGAGAAACTCTCAGAACTTGAGAGACCTATTGGGTTGAAAGGTAATGAGTTGATGAGTGCAGAGACTGCTCAAGAAGCACGAGACCTTGTGAGTGCTGGTCGGAAGAATATTATAATTAATGGTGCTATGGAAATAGCCCAACGAGCAACAAGTGTGACGGGTTCAACTGGTAGTGGTGCATATTTAACTGTGGATAGGTTCGCAAATCACAGTTCTGGTGCAACATTTAACTCATCACAAGAGACAGTTCCTAATGGTGGGATGGCAGGTCTTCCCATAAAATTCAAGAAATATTTGAAATTCAATGTAACAACTGGTGCCAATAATTGTGGTGTTTGGCAAACTATAGAAGATGTCCGCACGGTTCAAGGTGAGCACACTTTTAGTTTTTATGCTAAAGGAACAAATCCTGGTGGCGGAATTTTAGAAATAGATGCCCGACAGTACTTTAATGGTAGTGCCGATGTCGATAGTTTGATTGGAACTTTTAGTCTCACTGATGCCTGGCAGAGATATACTTTTACATTCACACCTCCATCTTTGTCTGGTAAAACTATTGGGGCAAATAATTATTATAGACCTTTTATTAGACAACCTAATGCTGATAATTCTACAGGTGCTTGGCATATTGATATCACTGGAATTCAACTAGAAGTCGGTAAAAATGCCACTGACTTTGAACATCGTTCATATGGTGAGGAACTTGCATTGTGTCAGAGGTATTTCTTTAAATCTCTTGCTACAAGGCAATCAATTCTTTATAAGGGTCCATTATGGGAAAGTAATTGGTATCCTTTCCCAGTAGAAATGAGAGCGAATCCTACTCTTGCTGGTGGTAGTTGGTTTTTGAGAAATCCTGGAAGTAATGCAAATATTAGTTATAGTGGATTTAGTAATGCAGTGTTTAGAACTGGATTTTATATAACATCAAACACTACTAACACTAATACATTTCAGTGTTGGTTCAATGATGCACCATTATCAGCAGATGCGGAGTTATAAAAATGTATAAAATTGTTTCAAACGACACTGTTAAAAAAGAAAATTCTTATATTCCAAGAGACCCAGCAAATAGAGACTATCAACAGTTCATCCAAGATGTTACAGAACAAGGATATGATATTGTAGAAGGTCCTGATGTTGTTCAACCTTCTTATGCAGAGTTGAGAGTACCAGAGTACCCACCAATCGCAGACCAATTAGATAAGATTTACCATAGTGGTGTTGCTGCTTGGAAAGCAGAAATCAAAGAAATCAAAGATAAGTATCCAAAAGGAATCACAGGACGCACAGACATTGCCCCTCTTCCTGAATGGTTATATGCTGCTGTTGATAACTATAGATTCAATCAGCAACTGAGAGCATATGTTGTTGCCGTAGAAAGACTTGCACAACATCAACTATCTACAACACAACAAAGAGTAGTTGAAGAAGTTACAACAAATGGAGTCATTGAAACTGTAGAAACTCAATCATTCATTCAAGGACTTCCTTCTGATGACCCAAGAGTTATCCAGGATGAGGAAGAGAGAGCAGCAGCACAAGTAGTTGTAGATAATACTCCACAGAATGTTAAAGATGCGATAAATAACTAAAAATCCGGTGATAAATGGCGTTAACTAATCTAAGTCAAATTACCACTAGTGGTATTTCAACACTTACTGATATAAATCTAAACAATATTACAGGTGTTGCCGCCACTTTTACGGGAAATGTTACAGTTGGTGGAACACTGACTTATGATGATGTAACGAATATTGATTCAGTTGGTCTTATAACTGCTAGAAGTGGAATAAGAGTTCTAATAGGAACGGCAACCACTGCTCTTGTTGTTGAGGGTGATGCAAGAATAACTGGTATATTAACTGTTGGTTCTTCTTCATTAACTCTTGATGGTACGAATAATGTAGTTAATGTTGGTACTGCACTTACACTTGGACACACTCAAGGACTGCAATTCCATACTCAAAATTTACATAGTCAAGGTTTTGAAGTCAATAATGTTAATGCTACTGGTATTGTAACTGCTACGACTTTTTCTATCGCAGATAAGATTGTTCATACTGGTGACACAAACACTGCAATCAGATTCCCTGCTGATGATACATTTACAGTAGAAACTTCTGGTAGTGAGAGAGTTCGTGTAACTTCTGATGGTAAGATTGGTATTGGGGCATCTGCTCCTGCAAAAACTTTAGAAGTCAAAGGCGATGTTCGTATTTACAATGCAACCGATACCAACTCCGCCATTCTTGATATCACCGCTGACTCAACAGGTTCCAACGGTGTCAACTTAACTTCTACGTATTTTGGATCCGGTGGATTTGGACCTATTCGATTTACAACTAGTGACACAGAAAGACTTCGTATAACTTCTGATGGATATATTAAATTATCAGGCAGAAATGTAACAGGAGCTGCTAATGGAAATAAGTTATTAAGAATTTATCAACCATCAAGAACAGATTCAGAACAAGATGTACTTCTCTTACAATCATATAATCAAGAAACTGTTAATGAAATTATAATTGGTGGTGGTGACTCAAGTTATAATGCCACAACTGATATATCATTTAGAACTGCTGCTATTAATACAACTTCAGGAACAGAAAGACTTCGTATAACTTCTGATGGTAAAGTTGGTATTGGACTCACAAATCCAGGAGCATTATTACACCTCGAATCTACTGCAGCAAATGCCGCAAGACTTCGTATAGGATTTGACTCTCCTAGGTATTACGACATTTACCGTGGCAGTACAACAAATAGTGGTTACCTTAATTTCTACGGAAGTCAAAGTACTTTTGTTGGATATACTTTTGGTGGTGTAGATGGCGAGTGGATGCGTATAAAAAGCAATGGTAGAGTTGGTATCGGAACTAATAATCCATCAGAGTTATTACATTTAGAATCTGGATGGACAAAACAAATTCTAAAATCAACAAACCTCAATACTGCTAGTAGTTTAATTTTTGATACTCATAATATTAATACTGCAGACTACTTACTTGGACAACTTGCTGGTAGGTGGAATGGAAATGATGTTGCATATATCAATTTTGAAGCAGGCGCTGATACAACAAATAAAGATGATGGTGTAATAACATTCCTTACAAGTGCATCTGGTAGTTCACCAACAGAAAGAGTTCGTATAACTGCTGCTGGTCATATGACCATGGGTGTTCCAAATTATAGTTTCAATAACGCAAAAGGATTTGACACTTATCTTGGAATGGCATTTAACCAATATGATGGTGGTATTTTGATGACATCATCATCAGGATTATATGCTGGCGAATGGAGTTTTGGATTAGAAGCGTCTGCTTCTCACACACATTTTGTTATTCTTGATGATGCAAATGAAAGACTTCGTATAAATTCTGATGGTAAAGTAAGTATTGGTGCAGGTCTGCCATCAGCTGGAGCAGGAACCTTTAATGTAAAACCAGCAAGTGCAACTGATTCATACTTCAAGTTAAGACCAGCATCAGAATTTGATGGAGCAATCACAGGTGCTGCTATTGATATTAGAAATTCATCAAATGGTGCAAGTCAGCATTTGGTCCTCAGGGCACAAGAATTTAGATTCTGGTGTGATGGTACGGATAGAATTCGTATAACTTCGGATGGTCTGGTGGGTATTAATGCAGTACCAGCTGATTCTACCCAAGCATTATTAGTACAGTCAAACTCTACTGCTACATCGGCGACGCATCTAAAACTACGTGGTGGGGCATCTGGATATACTCATTCTCATATCTCATTAAATGCAACTAGTTCTGCCAATTTAGGAAATACTAGAGGTCTTGGAACATTTTTGTATGATGAACCTAGTGATGTTGAGTGGTTTGCGGGAAGACCATATGGTCAAAGTGATTATTATGTAATCGCCAGAGACACTGGCGTTACTAGTCCTGCAGCTGCAACTGCACAACACTCTAATGCAGTAGTTGTAGTTGATGGTTCAGGAAGACTTACAACAACGGGTGAGCAACGAATTAGGTATAATGCTAGTGGTGGTAGTACTAGTAAAATTACAACTGCTTTTGGTCGTCAAGGAACTTTTAGTACATGCACAGTTACTATCACATCCCATGCATTTGGATCTATGGCATATGATATAAAAGTAGGCGGATATTCTGCAGCAAGTGCTCATCGTGCCGGTACATATTATATTAACGGGCAAATATATAGTAGTTATATATCGGTAAATAGTATTGGTGGTAGTACTACTGTTACTGGACCTACTTATGTTGCTACCCAAAAAACACAATGGACATTTACACAAACTAATGGTTTAATTCATCCAATTTGTTCAGTAACTGCTGCCTTTGGTGGTCAAGGTTATATTAATCATGGCGACATTTCTATAGTTTGGAGTTAAAAAAATGAGTACAATTTTAAATGCAAGATACATCAGTTCTTTAGAAGAAGAAGGACTACCAGCAATGATAGAAGTAGTTTATGACGATAAGGTAGAATATCCAATGGAAGGATGTCCAGATTCTGGTGGTTATGACGATTTACAAACATGGGTTGCTGCTGGTAATACTATTCAATCATATAATGATGGTTCAGAAACTCCAATAACAAATACGGATGATTGGATTGTACAAGTTAGAGGGACATAAACAGTTGATAAAATGTTGGTAGAACCTTCAAATACTAACAAACCATCATAACAATTACGGTTTCCTTTACTTCTACTTCTTTCGTGCTATAATAAATAAGTCAAGTATAAAAACACTTAACTGAAATGACTGAGCAACAACAGCATCTCCAATCTGTTATTCAACAAGGACAAGAATTAGGAGAAGCAATCAATAAACTGACCGCACAAATCAATGAAAAGCGTGCTATGCTCACCAAACTTCAAGGAGTAGCAGAGTACCTGGACCAAATTGGTGTTAAACTGCCCGAAGAAGGAGCAGAAGAAGCACCAGCACCCGAAGTTGTAGCACCCACAGAGGTTGTATCAGAAGAGGAATAAATAATATTATTCTAGGTTCAAGGGGCAGAATATAATGCCATATATTGGTAGAGAACTTGACAGTGGAAATTATCTCAAATTAGATGATATCTCCTCTTCATTTAATGGTTCATTAACGACTTTCAATCTCACCGCTGGTAATCAAGCATTCTTTCCCGGTTCTGCGTTTTCGATACTGGTAGTTCTTGCTGGTGTTGTACAAGAACCAGAAGCAGCATATAATATTAATCAATCACAGATCACCTTTGCAAGTGCTCCTCTTGCAGGTGATCAATTTTTTTGCATATCATTAGGCGTACCACTTGGAATTAATGTTCCTGGAAATGGAACTGTTAATGGTGCTCAACTTGCAAAACCATTCAATTATGACGGATACTTCTACCTTGATGACGCAAATAATAGGGTAGGTGTAGGTACTGCAACCCCTCAGAAACCCCTGCATGTAGTAGGAGAGGGACAGTTTGATAGTGTACGTATTCTAGGCGATTTAACGATTGATGGAACAACAACTACACTAGACACAGTAGTCACAGAAGTAGATAAGTTAGAAGTAGGTGCTAATAATTCAACAGTTGGTGTAGCAATTACCCAGAGTGGTAGTGGAGATATCCTAAACCTTTATGATGGTGCTAGTTCTGTTTTCAGTGTTGCTGATGGTGGTACAGTCACAGCATCCGGTGACATTTCTATTGCAGATAAAATAATCCACACAGGAGATACTAATACTGCTATTAGATTCCCTGCTGATGATACATTTACAGTAGAAACTGGTGGTAGTGAAAGACTTCGGGTAACTTCTGTTGGTCGGGTTGGAATTAATTCCACATCTCCTGGTTCTCTTCTTGATGTTGTAGGTGCTGGTGGAATTAAAATTTCAAATCCTGGTGGTATTGCACATTATTATTTGAATAATGGCAGTAGTCAATGGGATATTCAATCTGACAATACCACACAATCATTAATTATAGAGAAAAACAATTCAGAATATTTCCGTATAACTTCTGGTGGTTCAGTCGGTATCGGAACCAACTCACCACAATCACAATTTGAGGTCTTTGGTTCATCACCAGTCGTTAGAAGTAAAAATACTACTAATCAAACATATACTGAGATAAGTAATGATGGAACTGATGGATACTTAGATTGGAGTTCTGGTAGTTTAATTCTTCGTGGTGCAAGTAATACAGAAAGACTTCGTATAACTTCTGGTGGTGCTCTAGCAGTATCTGGTGGCGCCACTGTTAGTGGCAATACAGTTATAGGTGGAACAACACCAGCAACAGCAGGACAGACACAACTTACCCTTAGAAGTAACGGTCAAGTTGGATTATCTCTTTTGTGTGGTGCGATTCAAAACAGCACTATTTACATGGGTGGTGTTGCTGATGGTTACTCTACTTCGGAACCTGGGTTTTCTGATGGAGCGATATCATATAATAATAGTAGTAATCATATGCAGTTTAATACTGCAGGATCAGAAAGACTTCGTATAACTTCTAGTGGAGACATACTTTCTGGTGCCGATGCCACACAAGATCTTGGTTCAGCAACTAATCGTTGGGCGAACATCTACTCTGCTGACCTTCAACTATCTAACGAGGGTGCTGCTAATGAAGTAGATGGAACTTGGGGTCAATACACAATTCAAGAGGGTGAAGACGACCTGTTCCTGATAAATAGAAGGAGCGGTAAGAAGTACAAATTCATGCTTCAGGAGATTAACTAATGGCACTATATGTCAACGGCACAAAGATGTTAGGTGCCCTTGCTAGTGATCCAACTAGCAATAACACTGAAGGAGATCAATACTTCAATACTGTAGAGAATGCTTACAAAATATATAATGGCACTGAGTGGGTAGAGCTCTTTACTGACTATGTTCCATCAGGTTCTACCACACTGGGTTGATAAATGGCAAACGAATATTTACAAAGAACTCCTACCAGTAGTGGTAATAGAAAAGTATTTACCATAAGTGCTTGGACAAAGATAAATGAGGCTAATAATGCTAATATCCTGGGCAATTCCCATGCGAGTGGTTCAACTTTCCTTACTATAAGAGTAGCTACGGATGGTAATACTAATAGTGTTTTAGTTTATACAATTAAGTCTGGAACAGATTATTCCCGATATTGGAATCTTGCTGATCGTGATCATTCTTCTTGGATTCATCACATTTTTGCGTTTGATACCACAGCAGAAAATGTTGACGATAGAGTCATTTATTATAGGAATGGTGCCAAAGTAACATCTTATAGTGATGTATATGGATCTATTCCACTAGATTATGAATTTGATATAGTTACTTCCAGAAGTTTTGATATCTTTAAAAATTCTGATCAGAGCACCTATGGTAAAGGACAAATTTTTGATTATTTCTTTGTAGATGGTCAACAACTCACACCAGATGTGTTTGGTTTCTATAAGGATGGAGATGGTTATCAGTCTTCTGGAACTTCAAACGCAACTGATTTCAGACCAGGACAATGGAGTCCTAGAGCACCAAAGTCAATCAAGTATACGATCAATCGTAGTGGTGGATTTGGTGTCAATGGATTCTATCTTCCTATGAATGATAGTTCCAATCCTGGTGCTGACTTCCATTGTGACCCTAATAGTATTATCACACTGAAAGGAGAGGACTTACCACAACCACGTAATGGTGCTCCTACAACTTCTGATGCATTTGTTAGTGAGTTGAGACAAGAAACAGGAACACTTGGTTTTGATGGATGCATTAAGGTTGACAGTTATGGTGGATTAGTTGTATCAGATCACAGTGATCTTGATCTTGGTACAGGAGACTATACTATAGAAGGATTTTATTATATTGATGATAGTAATGTGTCTTCAGGATATCATGCCCTGTTTGATTTCAGAGGAACTTCTGGAGCAAATGGCACATATCCAGCGATGTTTAGACACCCTAATGGGCACATATATTTTTATCTTGATAGTGTTGTTAGGATAGACAATGTAGGATTCCCAACAAATAAGTGGACACATGTTGCTTTAAGTAGAAGTTCAGGTACAACAAGATTATTTGTGGATGGTGTAGAAGGAGGTTCATTTAGTGATACAATTAGTTATCTTTGCAGAGAACTAAAAATTGGTCATAGTGCTACCCAGAGTAATCCAATGCGTGGATTTATTAGTAATTTTCGCGTAGTAAAGGGTACAGCATTATATACTTCAAACTTTACTAAACCAACTCAACCATTAGAAAATATAAACAATACTATTGTTTTAATGGCCCAATCAGAAACTTCATCTACTGCTGGAGTAGCACCAGCAACAATTGCTACCTATACTTACAACAGTAATAGTGTTGTTTTTGCAACCAGAAATGAACTGACTGGTTCTACTGTTCTTGCTGTTCCTGGTATTTCTACAAGTCCTAATGCAGAATTAGTAACAAATGGAACTTTTGACACTGATGTAAGTGGATGGACAATAACTGTTGGTAGTGCTCCAGCTTCTTCAATATCTTGGGTTGGTGGATCTATACAAGTAACAAGAGGTACTGGTGCTGGTGCTGGACAGGCAGCGTATCAGGCTGTAACTGTGGAGGTTGGTAAGTCATATGTAGCTAGTTTGCTATGTAGAGGCACTGTTAGCGGAACCACAACGCCATACTTATTTGTTGGTACCACAGCTGGTGCTAATGATGTTCTATCTGCATTTGAAGGTCAAGATTATCAAGGAAGAATTGCAGGAACCTTTACCGCAACTGGAACAACAGTATATGTTGCAGCGGTTCTTAATAACTACGCAACAGTCTTATTTGATAATATAAGTATTAGAGAAGTTGAAGTTCCAATAGATTACTCTGCTGATATCAAAGGTAGTGGAACCAATAAGACACTTACAGCAAATGGTAATGCTGGTGTTGGTTATGAAATTCCTGGATATTATGGAAGTGCTATGACCTTTGATGGGACTGGTGATCATTTTAGAACTACATCAAATTTAACTGATTTTCAATTTGGAACTGGTGATTTTACTGTAGAAGCATGGATATTTAAATCTGCACAAGGGAGTTATAACTATGACGGTGTTATTTCATTAGGAGGTCAGGGAAGCGCAACTGATGGTTGGTTTATTGAAGCTTCTGATACTAGAGGCATATTGTTTGCTTGTAATGGTGACACAGTTTCGTCTCCTAATACTTTAGATGTTAATAATTCACAATGGTCCCATATAGTTGCGGAAAGATACAATGGGGTTACTACACTATATTATAATGGAGTTGCAATTGCGACTAATACTAATATTGGTTCAGTTCCTACAAATGGTACATATTTGGATATTGGCGGTTATGGGTTAGATGGTGTAGCAGGCACTGGTGAATATTATTTCAATGGTAAAATTCAAGATGTCCGTGTTTACAAAGGTGTAGCAAAATACAAAGGTGGTTTTGATGTTCCCAAACCTTACACACCAGTAGGTATTGAGAGTTGGAGAACAACTACTGATACTTGTAAGAATAACTTCTGCACAATGAATGTATTAAATCATAATAATGGAACATTTGCAAATGGAAATTTAACCACATCAGAACCTGCTGCAAATGGTGCTCAGATATATGCAACAATGGGTTCTAATACGGGTAAGTGGTATTATGAAGCACATGTTGAAGATGTAGGAACTCCAAATACTGGTGGAACTTTGATTGGTATCAATCCACTCATAAGACCATCTTCTAATATTCAGAATAGAACTGCATATAGATCAGAAGGAAGTATGTATAATGATAGTGGAACTGACAGTGGAAGCTCTGCTTATGCTTATGTTGCTGGTGATACTATTGGTGTTGCATGGGATACTGATAACAAAAGGTTATGGTTTGCTAAAAATGGAACATGGCTTGGAAGTGGAGATCCTGCAGGAAATTCTAATCCCAATGTAAACTATACAAATACAGAAACACAAGGTCCATTTATTGCTTATGATAATGGAACTGGAGCACAGGTTACTCATTTAAACTTCGGTCAAAACCCATCATTCTCTGGTCAAGTAACAGCAGGAACAAACGCAGATGATAGTGGTAAGGGACTGTTTAAGTATGCTCCTCCAAGTGGTTTCCTAGCATTATGTGAGGATAACTTACCTGCTCCTGCGATTGCTGATCCTGGTGATTATATGAGGACTGTGCTTTATACTGGTGATGGTAATTATGGTAGAAGTATTACTGGTGTTGGTTTCCAACCAGATTTTGTTTGGACTAAAGAAAGAAGCAGCACCAGTGGTCATTTTTTACTAGATTCTGTGAGAGGAGTAACAAATTACCTAAGTTCTCATAGTACTGCTGCCGAAGGGAGTTCAACCAATACTATTATCTCTTTTGACTCATCTGGGTATAGTATTGGTGCAAGTGGAGCATTTAATGAGTCCAACCAAACCTATGTTGCCTGGTGTTGGAAAGCAGGTGGTGCCGCAGTATCAAACACAGATGGTTCAATAACCTCTGTGGTCAGTGTGAATCAAACTGCTGGGTTTAGTATTGTGTCTTATACCGGAACCGGTGCTAATGCCACTGTTGGACACGGATTGGGTGTTGCTCCTAAGATGATGATATTCAAGGGGCGATTTGCATCAAATTGGACGGTATACCATAATTCTCTTCCGGCACCAACTACTTCTATACTCATCCTTAATTCGACGGGTGCTGCGGTCACAAGCCTTCCTTCTTATTGGAATAGCACGGTACCTACTTCAACTGTTTTCTCTTTGTCCACTGATGCAAACGTAAACTCTACCAACGCGGCTGGGATGATTGCTTACTGCTGGACAGAAATAGAAGGATTCAGTAGGTTTGGAAGTTATGTTGCAAATAATTCTACTGATGGTCCTTTTGTATATTGTGGATTTAAACCAGCATGGGTCTTGGTGAAAAATACAACTACAACAGGAACAAACTGGGAACTTATTGATAATGTGAGAAGTAGTAGTAATGGCAATAATGCTTATCTAATTCCTAATGATTCAGCTCAAGAGTATTCTACTGAAGCAATGGATTTCCTATCAAATGGATTCAAACTAAGAACAACGAGTTCTGGTTGGAACAGTCCATCTGGAGATACCTACATCTTCGCGGCATTTGCTGAATCTCCATTTCAGACTGCTAATGCCAAGTAAATAAATAACTAAAAATCTGATAATATAAATGGCGTTAACTAAAGTTGCACCTGCTGGTATCGGTAGCACACCTGGAACTGGGTATGTAATTGGTGATTCATTCCTACATTCAACGGGATTGAATGCAACCAATGCGTACTATACTGGTATTGTAACCTCTCAAAACATTAGAGTTCTTGGTGACTTACAAGTAGATGGAACGACTACCACTCTGGATACTGCAGTCACAGAAGTAGATAAGTTAGAAGTAGCAGCAAATAATACGACAGTTGGTGTAGCAATTACCCAAAGTGGTAGTGGAGATATTCTGAATCTTTATGATGGTTCCAGTGAAGTCTTCAGTGTTGCTGATGGTGGTGCAGTCACAACATCTGGGGATATATCTGTTGGTGGAGATTTAACTCTTCCAGATGCAATAGTACATAGTGGTGATACTGATACAAAGATAAGATTCCCTGCTACTGATACAGTTACAGTAGAAACTGCTGGTAGTGAAAGACTTCGTATAACTTCTGCTGGTAAAGTTGGTATCGGAACTGATAATCCAACAGCAACTTTAGAAGTAGCAACAAGTGTTGATGGTGAAGCAACATTAGCAACATTTAAGAATACAAGTGGTGGTGGAACTAATGAAACTGTTGATATAAAACTTGGTCTTGAGAATACCGTTGCATCTAATGTAATTCTTCGTGCAGGAAAAGAATCAAACCACAGTTCGGGTGGTGCAACTGATAACTTTTTTGCTATTCATACAACAGAAAATAATACTTCAGCAGAAAGACTTCGTATAACTTCTGATGGTAAAGTTGGTATTGGAACTGATAATCCTGATTACAATTTAACTATTGGAGACGGTAATAGTTATGTTATTCAAAATCTAAAATCAAAAAATGATGAGTTTGGAGAATTTCGTTTTGGTGATCCTGAAGGAGTAGCCCAAGGAAAAATTACTTATGATCATGGTACTGACTCTTTGCGTTTTACTACTAATGGAGACGGAGAAAAACTTCGTATAGCATCTGATGGTAAAATTCTAACTGCGGGAGCAGCGACTGTTCCGCTCACAAGTGCTGGTGGTATTGACGCTTGTTCTGGTCTGTATAGTGTTGTTATTGGCGGAAATACCGGTGGTGGTTCTAATCAAAACCAAAGAACAGACGGTGGGAATAAAGAAGGAAGACTTGTCTCTGCACATAAGACTAATGCAGAGGAACCCGTTTCTATTGCTACTATATTTAATCTTGGCACTCAAAATCTACTTTATTTTGGTGGCGGTTCTAGTCTTGTAAATGCTGCTACTGATATTGCTTTCTATACCGCAGCAAACACTACTACAACTGGTGGAACAGAAAGAGTTCGTATAACTTCTGATGGTAAGATTGCAATTGGTGGCAACTACGGTGATACCGCTGCTTTTGGTAGACAAGTTCTAATATCTGGAACTGTTGGACTGAATAATGATAGCGGCAATATTGGTATAGGATTCAATAGAGGTTCATCAAATACTTATGGATATATTGGAACAGGTGCTTGGGCTATTAATGGATTGGATAACGATGACTTTGGAATATCATCTGGTACAACTGGAGATCTTGTACTTGGTACAGGAGCAGGAACTGAAAGACTTCGTATAGCATCTACTGGACAATTAAACGTTAATCAAGCAAACAACAACAACCTTCAAGGTCAGGTTACTATTTTTGAGGGAACTGATTTTAATAGTGCTTCTCAGGGTGGTAGAGATAACATCTATCTTATATCTGATCGCACAAGTGGAAATGGACGATATGGTGCTTCAATTGGATGGAGTCGTATTGGGTATGCAGATAGACGAGCAGCAGCAATTGTTAATGTTCAAACAAGTTCAGATGAAGATCAGGTTGGTTTAGCATTCTTCACTCACCCAAGTTCTACCCCAACTGATGCTGTTGTAGAAAAATTCCGCATAACACATGATGGTCAATTTGAGATGAATGGTGTTCGTAACATCTACGAATCATTCTATATTACTGGCAATCAGGCATATAACTGGGACTTTACTGTTCCTAATGAAGGGGGTTCGGGTAACAGTTTTTACCTTGTAGCAGGTTTTAACCATTATTATACTACAGCATATGGTGCTCATAGAGTAGCGTGGTTTAGTGCTCGCGGTACCGCTGTTAGCGCAATGATTGATCAAAATCAAACTCATTATCAAAGTGGTGGTTGGACTGTTTCAAAACCAAATTCCACCACTTTTAGAGTAACAAAAACCGCAGGATCTTTAAACGCTCCTGGATACGGGTTCTTCCATTTAATGTATAACCATTTCTAAAACTATGATGCACATTTTTAAAGTAAACGACGGAAGTTGGATTTATAGCGGAACAATGCTTCCATCCAACTTAGATACTGATGAATACGTTGAAGGAGTTCTTCCAGAAGGAGAAACTTGGGATCATAACTATTACTACACTTGTGTTGATGGTGTAGCAATAAAAGGTGATGTCGTAGAGATTATTGAACCACCGGAAGATTCATAATTAACTTAATGATCATCCTGCTTAAGTTTCTCAACTAATCTATCAGCAAGTGCTTCCATTCTTTCTGGATGAACTGCTGTTCTTGAGAGTTAATAAATACAATTAAAAAGTAGTAGTAAAATGCCTTATATCGGTCAGAGTCCTGCAACTGGTGAAGCAAATAGTTTCAAGATACTTGATAATATATCATCATATACTCTGACTTTTGATGGGTCAGGTGCTGATGTCGTTTCTGTTGATAATGACACGATTACAGAGCGTGAGCATCGTTTCGTAACAGGACAGAGAGTTACCTATAATGATGGTGGTGGAACCGCTATTACAGGTCTTTCTGATGGCGTATACTATATTATTGTAGAAGATAGGCATACATTCAAACTTGCGAGTAGTGCGAATAATGCTGCTGCTGGAACAGCAATCAACCTCACAGGATTAGGTGTAGGTGCATCTCATACATTAAATGTTGCATTTGATGGAGTCAATACTAAATTTAAAGCAACACATACGAATGGAAATAGAGCAGATATAAGTCAGTCTGCACAGTTGATGGTATCAATTAATGGTGTCCTTCAACAACCACACGACAATACAGATTCACCACCAACAGGATACGCAACAGACCATACCTCTACAATTATATTCTCTTCTGCTCCTGATATCGGTGATGAATTCTTTGGGAGATTGATTGCAGAAAACTTTGCAACCTTTGATATTTCAGATAATGTAGTAGATAATTTTACTGGTGATGGTAGCACCTCCACATTTACTCTCTCTAAGTCTCCACCGAACAATGAGAGCATCTTAGTTACGATTGATGGTATTGTACAATATCCTGATGACAATGCTGCTGTAAGGGCATATACGGTCTCTGAGAATACCTTAGACTTTATATCTGCACCTGGTGATGGTGTAGAGATTCAAGTCAGACATATTGGTTTTGCTGGTGCATCTACTGGTGGTGTAAGTGGATTCTATGGTAGAACTGGTAACGCAGCATTAAGGAGCACTGATGATATTATATTCAATAATGCAACTGCTTCTGGTACTGTTCAGGCAGCAAATGTAACAGTCACAGGTGATCTGACTGTTAATGGTACAACTACTACATTGGACACAGACTTGATTGGTGTTGATAAGTTAGAAGTATCAGCAAATAATACTACTGTTGCTGCTGCTATTACTCAAACTGGTACAGGAGATATCTTAAATCTTTATGATGGTGCTGCTCAAGTTGTTACTGTTACTGATGGTGGTAATGTTGGAATCGGAAGTGAAAGTCCAGTTGAAAAATTAGTTGTTGCCGGAGATGCAAGGATTACCGGTATCCTTACCGTTGGTTCTTCTTCATTAACACTTGATGGTACTAATGATATAGTTAATGTTGGTACTGCTCTTACTTTAAGTCACACTCAGGGAATACAATTCTATAATCAAAGTTTACACTCTCAGGGTTTAGACGTTAATAATATTAATGTTACTGGTATTGTAACTGCTACTACATTTAGTGGTGCTGTTACTGGAACTGCATCAGATGCATCAGGTTCAACTGGAGACTTCTCAATAGCAGATAAGATAGTCCACACGGGAGATACTGATACAAAGATAAGATTCCCTGCTGCTGATACAGTCACAGTAGAAACTGCTGATGTAGAAAGACTTCGTATAACTTCTGGTGGTGCTGTTCAAGTAAATGGTGGTGCTGTTCATCTTGATGCGAGTGGTGAACTTGCAGTCTTTGAGACTGATACTAATCTAACATTCACGAACTCTTCAAAACTTGCTTTCGATTTTTCTGGTAATGTTGCTAGGATTAGAACTAGTTTCAATGGTTCAGCATCGGTAAGACCTCTTGCATTTTATACTGGAAATGATGAAAGACTTCGTATAAGTTCTGCTGGTTTGGTTGGTATCGGACTAACTGATCCAGATTTAAGACTTCACGTAAGTGGATCAAATGGTCTTCCTGCAACTTCTGGTTCTACACCAACTGGACATATATCTGTAAGGGCTAAAGGTACTGGTGCCAGTCATGGTTTCCATATGGGTGTATCTAATGCAGCACCTTGGAGTTCTTGGATACAGGCACAGGATGCAAATGGTCTTGCAACTAATTATCCTTTACTACTAAATCCCAATGGTGGCAACGTTGGTATCGGAACTGATAATCCAGACGGAAAATTAGATGTAAGAGGAACTATATTTGTTAATGGTGATGCAACTGGTGGAAGAATATTTGCATCTGGTGGAAATTTATCACTGACAGATGGTAATGGAAGACAAACTTTAAGAATTGATGATCCTGGAGCTGGTAATACTCATACTCATGTATTTGATTCTTCTGGCAATGTCGGTATCAACACCACAAGTCCAAGACAAGCTTTCGATGTCCAAGGAAAAATAGTCTCATCAGAATCTGGTAATTACGATTTAATGGGTGCAGTTGGTTATACTGACCCAACAATAATATATTATGGAGATGGGAAGGGACTTGATGTGATACCAAGTACTAACGTATATTGTGGAGTAAGAACAAAAAGTGCTAAGTACAAATATGTTAGAATAGAAGCAGACATTAAGACTACAACTGGAGATCACTGGGGATTATATTGGCATGCTGACCAAACTAACTTAGGATATAATACTGGAGTATCTGGATACAAAATTGTGTACAGAGATAATAGTAATAGACCAGAGTTTAGAGATATTAACACAAATAGCAACATACTCAATATGGATGCCCTAACATTTGCATATAATGATGGTGTATATCATAGATGGGTCGTTGAAGTTCTATCAACTGGAGTAAGTGTTTTTGTAGATGGAGAGTTAAAGGGTCAATTAAATTCATCATATTCTATTGGACAAGGATATTGTGGATTCCATGCTTTTTCAATTGGAGATACTGTTTCTTTTAGAAACGCAACAATAACATCTCTTGATTCTCGCGATTCAAAACAAACGATATACACAAGCACAAAACAATTAGATGGATATCCTGCCGGTGTTTATAAACTTAAAAATTCTTCTGGTATGGTACAGGAAGTTTTTGTTGATGATGGATGGATGTTAATTACTTCAAATAATGCAGAAGATAATGTTATACCTAATAATAGAAACAATATCGCATATACTGTAAACAGAAATGGAGTAAATGCAAGCTTGGGTGTTGCGTCTCCTAATGCTGACTATATAATAGGTGGATTTATTGATGATTTTAGTTTCTCAAAAATTCGTATAATTGGATGGGGATATGATAACATTACTGGATCATATGATTGGAGTAATTATACAAGCAGTGCTTACGTGACTGCTGAATGGAGTGCAACTTCATTAACAACAGTTGTTGCTACAGCAAGTGTAACAAAAACTGGCAGTTTATCTTCTAGTATAAATTACTTTGTTGGTGATGGTGTTAGAGCTGATTACAATGATGGAGGTACAATTAATGCAAATATCAATCAAACAACTATAGGGGGAGTGGGGGTTGCTGCAGCATCAGGAAGTCCTAGTAGCGGATGTTACTTAGGTCATGGGACTGGAGAAAGTAGTAATTTTTGTGAGGGTTGGTACAATTCAGGCAATACTGCCAGAGACGCTCAAGGATACACAACATGGGTAAGGACTTAAAATGAAATATACATTCACTTCATATCTAAATGCTAGATATAATTATGGAACAGATTTTACATTCAGTGAAGTTCCATATACGTACAAAACATTAAATTGGATTAATGGGGAAAAACCTTCTGAAGAAGATATTAATCTTGGTATAGATGCATATAATGCAGAAGAACCATGTCGTCAATTAAGAATTTTACGAGATAAAAAATTAAAGGAATGTGATTGGATTACTATAAAGGCATATAGTCAGGGACTACCTGTACCAGAAGAATGGGCAACTTATCAACAAAATCTTCGTGATATCGTCTCCCAATCTCCAAAATTAGATGATAATGGAGATTTAATTATAGATTCTGTAATTTGGCCCACAGAACCATCATAATTCTCCGAATCTTAATCGAACAAAATCTTTCACCCTTTATCCTGCTTGAGTTTTTCTACTAACATGTCTGCTAGTGCTTCCATTCTTTCTGGATGAACTGCTGTAATTCCTGATTCATCAATAGCAAGTTTCATACTCTGTTCTTCACTTTTGGTTAACTTCTTACCTTTAGATGGGAGAGTCATAGGTCTTATCAAATATGTGTATATTCTAACATATCTATGATAGAACTGTGGTTATTTAATGGTTTTTTCCGTATTAAGTATACATTAGTCACAGAAATAAGTCAACACTTGACAGAACACTGAATCGTGAGTAGGATAACTCTGTCAGGGTTCATAGGGATGGCTTAGCTACTATTAAGAAATAAATAACACTGTATGAACTATACGTATGCTATCGACACAGTACAGACTTAAATTAGAATTCATCTGTAAATGTATTGCTAATGGTGAGGAAGTCAAACTAGATGATATGGTCTGGGCACAAAAACTTGCTAAGGCTAATACATCTGCTAATGAGATGTTAAAGATGGCAAGACGCCAACACTCTCAGAATATTGAAGAGGGCACTATTGACGATTTTCTTAATAGGATGGGATTAGGAGACCCCGATCCATCCAATCATAAGACAGGATTTGATAGTGCTGATGATATCAAGGACTGGTTTAAGAATGATCGCAGTGATGATTGGCGCACTCGTGATTAAAGATTATATTTGTATCCAAACATGGGATAGACAATTTGAATGTATTAGGTATCATTATATTCATAAGTCATCTTCTAATTCAGTAGAAGAAGTAAAAAATTCATTTCCATATGAGGAAGTATATGAAAACACAAGCAGTAATTTATTCAAATAAAAGTCAAGAGTGTGAGAGAATGTCTTCTCTTCTTAAGTCTCTTGGTGATAATTATCATGAGTATATTTTAGGTGTTGATTTTGATGATAAAGCATTTGAATCAGAGTTTGGTTCAGAAGCAACATATCCTCAAGTATCAATTGGTTACCATCACATTGGTAGTATGAAAGAAGCACTTCAATATATGAATGAACAGGGGATGTTTGTATGAAACCCATAATCCTTATTGCATGTTTTTTCCCACTGACATTAATTTGGATTATTATGAAACTCTCATTATGGGTTGCAACTATTAATGACGAGAAGAATTATGTCGCAACAGAATCCAAAAAACCACACGGACCATATATGGCAGACGCATATGCAGATGTTGATGAGGAGGAAGAGGAATATGGAAATCGCACAGACTATCGATGAAGCATTGTATCAATATTACACCGTAGAGCAAGGTAAGGAAGTTCCCAATTGGAGATACATGAAAGACCAAGATTGGTGGATTGATTATCTTCAAAGTTTAGGAATTAATCCAAAAAATCCATGAATAATGATCCAGATTACACAGTAGATTTAACTATAGAAGATATAAATCTACTACACCATTGTGTGGAAGAAACTATAAAGTATTGGCCCGGAGCACCTGCAAGACCATACGAAGAACAAGAACATTTGTGGTATTTGAGAGATTCAATGTATCGAATGATATTAGAACATAGATTTAATAATTTATAGGATTGACTAAACTTTGTAATTAGGTTATACTGTTGACACAAGTATCACTCACAAAATGAAAAGAACAAAATTAAGAGCACAAGTTAAATCTAAATTTTATTACATTTTTTGGGGAATTGCGACTACATCTGTGGTTTTAGGACAACTATATGTTGGAACTGGATATCGTCAAATGAGCGTCAGCACTAACCGTTTAACGGGAATGCTTGTAACTTTACTTGATGCAGTTTAAACAGGCATTGTAGAGGCATACAGAGCAGTATTATGGGACATATAACATCTCATACCATTCAAAGTAAAGATGCATTGTTATAAATAATATCAAGCAGTGTATGCTCCTTACAAATACTATTGCTAACAAGAATTTTCTGGAAGAGCACTCAGACAGTGCCACCAAACATTTTAATATTATGAAAACAACACTCACCATCGATAATGATGGTATACTTACATTTCCCGACGAACTTCTTAAAGAAATTGGATGGAAGGAAGGAGATGTGCTAGAATGGATCGATAACCAGGATGGTTCTTGGACTTTAACTAAACCTAAGGATGATTATTGATTTTGACTACAAGCAAGTAGAAGTACCACAAGAAATTATTCGTTACTGTGACTACTTTACTTACGATGCATCCCGTGATGATTTACGATTTCTCGATTGTGTCTACATGAATATGGGTTTTTATGGTGGTGATCCAGAAGAACTCAAAGAAATGAGACACAGAGTTATGCCGATATTTGAATAGGGGGGAGTCTTATTAGTAAGACTATACACTGAGAAAATCTTTAAGCACTGGAGATTCAAAGATGTCCTTACCGCTAATCAATCTTCTCATAAAATTTACAAGATGTTCTGCAACCACAGGAGGCAGAAAAATTTCATTGATATGGAAATGGCGTCAAAGTTCTTTAAGATGGGAACTACAAGGAAGAGACGCTATGTTAACAACAAGACCAGGAGAAAGTATAATGTATTTGAAACCATTCTCACATAAAAAATGATAAACCAATGGAAAGTATTAGTGTCGGTGATAACGTAAGATACTTAGGATACACTAAGGAACAAGTATTATGGGGTAATAATGATACTCCATACATGTTAATACTTGATCGTATCTATGAAATTGTTGATGTAGATGTACATCGACAGCATACTAAGGTGCAACTTAAAGGTATCATTGGTAAGTTTAACTCTGTTCATTTTCAAGTGATTGATTGATGTCACCAAAACCAATTAAAAATTTGTTTCCATATGAATCTTTTCCTTATCGTTTAGAACTTAAGGATAGGACTGCGTGGTTTGAATGTCAGGAACATATGGATAGAGAGATTGCCAGATATAAACTCAGACCAAAGGATTACAAGAAGTCATGTAAGCGTGGGCATAGGATTGTTAGTGAGAAGAAGACTGTAGTTGAAAAGAAACCAGTTAAGAAGAAATCAGTCAATAAGAAGAGAGAAGATATTCTATGCCCTTCAATAAAGTATAAGACGATACAATTTGATAAGCATACCAATATATTGAATCCCAGATATAAATAATCAAAAGGTTTGTGTAAAGGTTACAGTCGTGGAATTATCCGACAAAAAAGCAGCAAAGAAGATAATCAAGAGATATAAGAAACATCCAGAACACTACACACGAGAAGAAGTGATGTATGCTAAATTAGTTAAGAAGATGCTTAAGAAGAAAAAAACCGATGACTGACTCCGACATCCTTTTAGCAGTTAACCAGGTTCTTTCTGGATATGAAACTAAAGTTGTCAAGGCAGGACCGAAAGTTGATAAGATTCGTGTGATTTCTGGTCAGAGAGCAGAAGCGCAGGATGTAATATCAAAACAATTGAATAGTTTGAGAGTTCCATATAAGAATGAGATTGATAAGAGTGAGTCATCATTTCCTGTAACTAAGATTGAACTCAAGAAATCTAATTCAATTATCAAACTTATCTACAAAAAGGGTTCTGGTGGTGGATCTGGTGCAGGTGCAGCACTTACTAAACTTGCGGAATCATCACAGGCATTGTATGCTGCTCTTGCCTTTAATGTTTTAGGTAGAAAGATAACTAACAAAGATATATCTAAGGATAACTTTCAACGTGCTGTCGGAACTGCAATCACTGATGAAGACTTTGGTGCGATGATTAACAATCTTCCTGATGACTGGGTGAACTCATCTATCGCTGGTGCTAATGCTTTATATCAGAAGTATAGTAACAAAGGTAAGTTTACATTTCATCGTGGATCACAATTGGTCAATACAATTGAGGGTGCATTTACAACAATCAACCGTCAAGAGAAAGCATTTGGTAACCTCAATAAGTGGAGTCCTGCTGACATCTACATGATATCTAATCAGGGTGCTGTTCAACAAATAGCGGCAGAAAAGACTTTAAAGGGATTAAATGCCAAGATGTTTGAGTTAGTTAAATCAAATCAAGTGATCGGTGTATCATTAAAGAAGATTACAAGTAATACCGGTAGAATTACTGAAAAGAATTTTCCTGGTGATGGTAAGATTATATCAGCAAGTTATAAGGGTACAACTACAAAGTTTGATTCGATGGATGGTTATATTCAGTGGGGAAATGCAACGACAGAAAAGATTCAGTTCAGGAGTTTTGGTGGTGAAACATCATTAACTGGTTGGCAGGGTGAAATTAAGGGAGCATCTGCAAATCAAGGTAAAGTATCTCTTGGTCCTATTAACTATATTTTAAAGCGTCATGGTCTACAACAGTTGCCAACTTCGTTAGAGTCTGCTAAACTAGCAGAAGCAAATAGTGATGCACATTGCAAACAAATTGCCACTATGATGAAGACATATGGGTTAATTAGTGACGTAGATGCAACAGCACAGACAATCAAGAATAAATCAAATAAGTATCGTTACTCTAAGTATTTGGTACTGATGTTGTTGTTGACAGTGCAGAATGCTGCTCCACAAATACAGGATGAAGTCGTAAAAGACTTGTACTCATATGCAAGTTCTCAAGCAAGTTTCTCTGCCCCTTATATTAAAATGGAATGATTATGGACAGTCTAAAAGTAAAACAACAGGAAGATGGTCAATATCTCTTAGAATGGGATAAGCAAGACCCACAATGGAAATTTTTGAATTCCTTGACACCGGAGCAAATCCGATGTATAGTAGAGGAAGCAATACGCCAGGACAAACGTGGGCAACTTTGATTATAAGGAGTTCAGTCTCAAGAACTTGAGAGATGTTCTAGGTGAAGTTATCGATCAAGATGACTGCAATCCTGAAGAGATTGCACAATCAATCATAGAAGCATGTGAATTAAATATTGACTATCATTTGGATAAAGCGAGTAAAGCAGCAGACACAATTGCGAGACTAAAGGGTCTTGTACCTTATAAATCTAGGGATAAAATTACTAATGCAACTTCAGGTGATTGGAATCAATTTTGGGAAGATATGAGTGAGTATCCCAACTGAGTGTGACACTTTGAGAAGTGGTCAGGGAGTGGTTGCACCCTCATTTTTTATGCTATAATTTATTCATACCAAACAGGAGCGCATGACCGTCACCCTTCGCCCCCATCAGCGCAAAGCAGTCAATGCTATGTTGAAGCACGATCTTGGGCAAGTAATTGTGCCGACTGGAGGTGGCAAAACCCTGTGTATGATTAGTGATTGTAATACTCAACTAAATTCAGTACAATACGGTCAGACAATTGTTGTTGTCGCTCCTCGTATTCTTCTTGCTGATCAACTCTGTAAAGAGTTTATGGAGGTGATTGACCCACACAATAGTGACCCTTATCTTCACATTCTCCACGTTCATAGTGGTGATACTGAGTTTACCAGCACCACTAAAGCAGACAAGATTCATCTTTATGCTAACTGTGCTCGCACTATGGGCGAGAATATTATCATCTTCACCACATATCACTCTCTGCATCGCATTCAAGAGGCAGACATCGAGGTAAATTGCATTTACTTTGATGAGGCACATAACAGCGTTCAACGTAACTTCTTCCCTCCCGTAGAACATTTCTCTCACGATGCTGATCGTTGCTACTTCTTCACAGCAACTCCAAAGCATTCGCTGACTGTGTTCAAACCAGGAATGAATGACCCTGAGGTCTATGGTCAGGTGATTTGCAACGTTCCTGCACCACAACTAGTCAAGGAAGGTTACATCCTGCCCCCCAAAGTTGTGGTGCAGGAGTTACCTCAGGGTGATTTCAAGCAGTCTGATTCTAAGAATCTGTTAGACACCATTGATGATAATCAAGTCGGCAAGATTCTGATTGCCGCACGTTCCACAAAGCAGATTGTCCGTCTTGTGACTCAATCTGACTTCTGTGCTCAGTTGCACGAACGTGGTTATCACTGGATGTTTATCACTAGCAAAACTGGTGCTATCATCGACGGCAAGAAAGTATCTCGTGAAGTATTCTTCAAGACTCTCAATCAGTGGGGCACAGAAGAGAATCGTAAGTTTGTTGTGATGCATCACTCTATTTTGTCTGAGGGCATCAACGTTAAGGGTCTTGAAGCGGTCTTGTTTATGCGTAATATGGACTACGTAGGATTGTCGCAATCAATCGGGCGTGTGATACGCCTAGGAGGCGATTCTAAGACGTTTGGACTAGTTTGTGTGCCTGTCTTTGATAAAGTAGGCATCAGCACTGCTAGAAGCGTTCAGGCAGTTGTTGATACTGTCTTTGAAAAAGGTCAACCTGCTATCTCCGAGGTCCGTCGCTGATTACACTCTTTCAAAACTATGCTATAATAGTAGGTACAAATTGGAGCAAGTTCCATGCAATGCGATGTAAAATGCTATGTGTCTGGTAAGGTATTCAGCGTCAAATGTCTTGCTAAGGATTACAAAGAAGCAAAAGAAGTAGCACTTGCCCAACATCCTAACGCACGTATTATGGGCGTTAATGTTCTTACTAATACAAACTAATGACTGACACTAAACTTTGGAAGATTATCATCTTTGAAACAACAGGATGGAACGATATTGAAGAACCAAATTGTGTGAAACTGTCGAAAGAACAGTGTACCAACCGCATAGAATCACTACTAGCGGAAGGTTACAATCCAAATCATATTAAAGCAATTCCTGATGCTCGAACTACCAACTGATTTTCCACATCAATCCCCAGACAATTACTCTTACAAAGTTGAACAATTCAAGAACAATGTCTATGCAATTTGGTTGCATCACCATGAAGATTATGTGTATAGTAGTGATCCTGTCCGCACTATCTGGGGATTTTTTAACACAAAGAAGAGAGAGTATATCTCCCCCATCAATGCAAAGAAACCCGGTAAAGTAGTTGATATCAATGATACAACTCCTTACACATCAATGAAACTAAACCTGAACCCCTTAGAACATGCCTTATACTCCGCAAATTGATGACTACGTGATATGGGAAAGATCAACTGGACACATTGATAAGGGTTGGGTTTACTTTGTTGATAATGATTATATTACAATTGAGACTGGTGTAAAAGATAAACCTATTTGTGAATACACAAGGGAAGAGAAACATAAAAAGATTCATATTTTAGTGGTCTGTCATAATTATTATTGGGATCAATTGAAATATGTGAAGCATCGAAGGACAGTTGATTGAAGTGTCCACCATCCCCCCATAGCGGATGGTTTTCGTGTATATTAAAAGAGTCAAAGGAACCCGATCGACTCATGACAACTTTCGATTTTGAAACCGAGTACCATTGGGGTGCTCTCATGGTCAAACTGGTCCCAATGTTCTGCATGGATGTTTACAAAGCATCCGATGATGAGTTAGTCTGGGTCTTCGACGTGAACAACCCTAAAAATGGGTATCATGTCCCTGCTCGCAATCTTTCCACCTATTCTTACTGATTATGTCTGACAATCGTCCTACACTTGTAGAGGGATTTGCAAATGCCAAACAATATGAGGGAAAGAAAGTAGTTGATGTTTTGGATAACATCAGTAGACGTAATAAAGGATCTGTTGGTGGTGAATTTGAGAAGAAGATAGGTATTCCTAAGTCTTCTGAAAGATGTGATTACATGGATGGTGGTGATTGTAAGACTCTCAAGTTTTTGAAAAACTGTCCTGCTGAATGTTGTGACATTATCATGCTTCAGGAGATTCTCCATGAGGCAATGAATAATGTTCCATTCTATGAAAGTGCTGTATATGAAAAGATTCAACAAGTTCATTTTG
>Ga0222718_10000589_pt1 | contig 37257 bp, 42 predicted proteins | sample C33_27DmetaG_FD_165045 | JGI IMG/M metagenome (GOLD analysis project Ga0222718, IMG submission 165045) | Estuarine water microbial communities from San Francisco Bay, California, United States - C33_27D | ecosystem: Environmental > Aquatic > Marine > Unclassified | place: USA: California...
TAACATTTCCTGAAGATACTGAAAAGTCTGTAGCATTAAATGAAGCCAAACCTTTGTTTGTATCTGTAGCGTCTTCTCCAGTAATTGTTAAAGTATTTGAAGCAATTTCTGTAGTAATACCTTCACCATTTGCAATTATTAATGTTTCTCCAAGAGCAACAGCGTCTGAACTTGAGTCACTTCCTTGAATAGTAATTGTAGAATTACTTAAAGATGAGTTATCAATATTAGATAAAGTGTTACTTGAACCACTAATTGTTTTATTAGTTAGTGTGTCTGATGTAGCTCTTCCAACTAATGTATCTGAACTTGTAGGAAGTGTTAATGTTCCTGTATTTGAAATAGATGAAATAACAGGAGTAGTTAAAGTTTTGTTTGTTAATGTTTGTGAAGCATCAATTTCAACAAATGTTCCATCACTCAATGCACTATTAAATTCTGCAGCTGTACCTGTTAAAGTATTGCTTGAAAGATTAATAGTTTTATTTGATAAAGTTTTAGTGTTATCAGTTGATAGAATATCACTACCACCTAATGTAGCAGTTGTAGCTTCTAAATTTGCAACTAATGTACCAGTTGTAATTGTTAAATCACCAGATGTTGCACCAGTAAATGTACCAGTACCAACAACAAATTTGTCAGCACTTTCATCAAATCCGATAAATGCGTTATTACTATCTCCTCTTTCAATTACGATACCAGCGTCATTAGCAGGTGTTCCTGTTGTACCAGTTGCTAATTCTAATATTGAATCTGAAACAGTTGTGTTTGTTGTATTAACTGTTGTAGTAGTTCCATTTACAGTTAAGTTTCCTGTAACTGTTAAATTTCTACTTACGCTTAAATCTTGTCCGATAGTTACATCACTTGGTAAACCAATAGTTAATGTATCGCCTGATTGTGATGTTTCTATTTCGTTTGATGTACCTTGAATTGTTAAAGTGTCACCTAAGTCTATTGCTTGTGAACCTGAGTCTCCAGCAACTGTAATTGTTGAATTAATTAAAGACGCATTAGCAATGTTAGTTAGTGTGTTACTTGAACCACTAATAGTTTTATTTGTAAGAGCTTCAGTACCTGCTAACGTAGCAAAAGAACCGTCACTTAAAGCACTATTAAATTGAACAGTAGTACCAATTAAAGTACCTTCAGATAAATCCAACGTAATTGTATTAGAAGCACTATCAATTGTTTTATTTGATAACGTATCACTACTGTCAGCAAGTATATAAGATTGTAAATCAGATATGTCTGCCTCGACAATTGTAATTGTGTTATTAGCACTATCAATAGTTTTATTTGTAAGTGTTTCTGTTCCTGCTAATGTAGCAAAAGAACCATCACTTAAAGCACTATTAAATTCAGCAAGAGTACCTGTTACAGTATTATTTGTTAAACTTATAGATTTATTAGTTAACGTTTCTGTTCCTGCTAAAGAAGCAAATGAGCCATCTGATAAAGCAGAATTAAATTCAGATAAAGTACCAGTTAAAGTGCCTTCAGATAAATCTAAAGTAATTGTGTTATTAGCACTATCAATAGTTTTATTTGTAAGTGTTTCTGTTCCTGCTAATGAAGCAAAAGAACCATCTGATAAAGCAGAATTAAATTCTGCTAACGTGCCTGTTAATGTATTGTTTGTTAAACTGATTGACTTATTAGTTAAAGTGTCTGTAGTATCTTTTAATACTATTGTGCCTGTGGCGTCAGGTATGGTAACTGTTCTATCTGCTGTTGGATCAGCGACAGATAAAGTTAATTCATATTCATCAGCTGTAGCACCTTCAAAAACAATGTTGTTATCAAGTGTTAATGTTGTAAATGCACCAGGTTGACCACCACCAGATACGTCTGATAAGAAAGCAACTGTACCACTAGCATTTTGAAAAGTAATTGTTCTATCAGCAGTTGGGTCTGTAACTTCTAAAGTTGTTTCATAATCATTAACTGTAGAACCTTCAAATATAATTGTATTTGAAATAATAGGGTCAGTTAAAGTTTTGTTTGTTAAAGTTTGTGTAGTGCCAGAAAATAAAGTATCTAATTGTGATAATGTAACTCTACCTTCAGTTCCACCATCTGATAATAAAATTTGATCACTAGCCGCAAGTGTTGAACTTGTTAAATCAATAGCGTTATCAATGTTTACAATAGCTTCAACGTTACCAAATTCTAAAGCTGTACCAGCAGAGTTAACTTTTAAAACCTGACCTGTGCTACCAATAGATAAAGAGGCACCAAGACCTCCGTGTGATAGATCAATAAATTCACCTGATTGATATTCGGCAAGACCTGATACTTCAGATCCATTAAACGTTGCTCGTATTGGAGTTTTAGAACTCATTTATCTTATATTCCTTCCATTGTTGGCATATGACCTGGTCTAATTGTTTGTATTGATGTTCCATTTGCAGTTGTGAATGGTAAATAATATGATTGCACAACAACGTGATCTAAAAATCCATTAATTGTAGTCATATCTTTATTATTTACAAGAGCAAGAGTGGTTTCAGTACCATCTGTTTTTGTAAAAGGCACTCTTTTACCAACATTATGTTGAAAATCATTTTTCCATTCAGTACCATTATAATTTAAAATGTGACTAGGTAGTTGAGTTGTAAAATTTGTATCGGTTAAATCAACTAGTGAACCATTACCAGCAGCAGCCGCACCACCTATTTCTTTTATAACACCAGTGTCATTGATATAAAACTTTTGAGATGATGTATCAATTGCTACCTCTCCACTTACAAGATCACTTATAGTTGGAGTGCCAGTACCTCTTTTTAACTTTATAACAGTCGCCATCAATAATCCTTATTAATTGACGATTAGTAAGTTCCGCCGTCTAGGTCGCCGTACGTAATATTACTACCGTCTGATTGTAAAATTTTACCACTTGCACCAAGTATTAACTTATCAAGTGTGTTTGCACCACTAGCGTATAGAATATCACCAGTAGTATATGAACTTTGTCCAGTACCACCATACACTTCACCGATAACAGAACCATTCCAAGTACCTTGATTGATAGTTCCTAATGTTGTGATTGATGTTTGACCAGTATAAGTTGATTTAATTTGTAATGCGTCAGATGATATTTCAATTGTAGTGTCGTCAACAGCAACATCTAATTGATTACCAGTTTTTGTTAAAGCATCACCAGCACTTATTTGACCAGCACCAGAGAATTGAGCAAATGTAATACTTGTAGAACCAAATGTTGGTGTACCGTTATGTGTAGCAACGTAACCATTATCAGCATTTGTAGAACCTTGTTCAACAAAGAAGAAAGTACCACCAGTTAATTCTGAAGCTGTGTCAGCATCAGGAGCTCTTGATAATACATATGCAGTTGAACCATCTCCAACAGTTGTTACAGTATAGATACCGTTTTGAGTATCTGTTGATTGATCTTTAACTAATAATCTATCACCTTGACTTAAAGTAACACCGTCAATTGATATTGCACCATTTGAACCAGCTGTTAATGTTCCTGCACCATTATCATATGTAGCAGATAAATTTGCTGTTGTAGCAACTTTAACACTTTCTTTTACATCTAATCCGTTTGCAACACTATCAACATATGCTTTTGTAGCAGCGTCTTGTGCTGAAGATGGATCAGTAACGTTTGTAATTCTACTTGAATTAACATCAACTGAACCAGAACCTTTTGGATTTAATACTAAATCAATATTAGTATCACCACCAGTTGTAGCAATCTCTACACCATCACCAGTAGCAGCGTTAGTAACTTGTAATTCATTAACAGCACTTGCAGTTGTTTTTAATAGAATTAACTCATTACCATTTGCGTCAGCAAGATAACCAGCGTCAGCAAATTTAGGTGCTGTAAGTGTTTTATTTGATAGTGTTTCTGTTCCTGCTAATGTAGCAAAAGAACCGTCAGACAATGCACTATTAAATTCAGCAATTGTACCAGTTAAAGTACCTTCAGATAAATCTAATGTTAAAGTATTGTTTGCACTATCAATTATTTTGTTTTGTAAAGTTTGATTGCCTGTTAATGTAGCAACAGTACTGTCTATAGCTACTGTAATTGCATTACCTGTAGCAGACGTATCAATACCAGCACCACCAGAAACAGATAATGTTTCACTATCTAAATCAATAGCGATTGTTCCTGAATCTGTTGTTACATCTAAATCTTGTGCTGTTACTTGTGAGTCAACATAAGTTTTAATTGCTTTAGCAGAAGCAAGTGTATCATCACTTGCAGAAACAGAACTTAAATCTGTATCAACAACACCTGAAGCAAAATCAGCAACTTCTATATTAGATATAGAGTTACCAGTTCCATTTGCGTCAAATGTTTTATTTGTTAAAGTATGTGTTGATGAAGCTGTTAATACATCAGCGTGTGTACTAATTGTAACTGTATCACCAGAAACTGAAGTATCAATGTTTGTACCACCAGTAAATGTTAATGTGTCTGAACCTAATGCAACACCATCATCTGTACCACTATCAGCAGCAATATCTAATGTTGTTGATATTGAAGCAGTACCAGCCGCTGTTAAACGACCTTGTTGGTCAACAGTAAATGTTGGAATTTCAGTTGAAGAACCATAACTACCTGGAGTTACAGCAGTATCATCTAAATCTATTGTTATTTCATTATCTGTAATAGATGTAGTAATTCCTGTGTCACCAGTAAACGTTAAAGTTTGACCAGTAGTAAATGTGTCAGTACCACTATCACCAGCAATTGTAAATGAACCTGATGGAATAGCAGCAAAACTTAAATTACCAGAACCGTCAACTGTTAAAAATTGACCGTTTGAGTAAGTACCTGGAAGAGTATAAGTAACGTCTGCAGCTAATGAGTTGGGAGATTTAAGAGCTACAAAGTTTGCACCGTTATTAGTACCTTCGTTTAATTTTATTGTACCACCTGTAGTAGCATTATTACCAATAAACAATTCATCAATTGCTTTATTAGAATCTACTATTAAACCAGAAGACGCAGTTAGCGTTCCTGGTGTGTGGTCTAAAAGTTGTGTGTAATATCTTCCACCAATTTCAATTGCTGAATTAGATGAAGATGTTGGATCACCAATGAATAACCTATAACCATTACCACCAGCACCATTATCGGTTGCCGAAGTATCATAGACATAAGCTAGTTCCCCTTGGTTAAGGCCGCTGGGTGCATTAGCACCAGTGGTTCGTTTAATTTTGATTATTGTTGCCATTTAAAATCTCTCCCTATTTTTTAAAATGTGCCACCGTTTAATATTAAATTTCCACTTTCAGTTTTTATATCATTTCGACTTGTCCATTTTTTAGAAGTATTATCATATTGAAGCATTGCACCATCATTTAATGTTGATACATTAACATCACCTAGAGCATTAAGTCTAGTTGAAGCTGATGGAACAGTAACGGAAACGTTTCTCGGTCCCGAAGTATTATTATTAATTGTAGCTGTTATTCTGTCTGACATATTACCTTATTACTAGTAAGTTTATAATATTTATAATAATAAGGTAATGTAAAACTAGTTAATAACTACTTTTTTTCAGCTTCTTTTGATGTATCAATGCCCAATTCAGCGGCAATAATATCATCATAGTGTTTTTGTAAAATAGCAACTTTTTCTAACTCTAAAGACAACTTAACTCTAGTTGCTTGTAGGTCTTGTCTAATGATAATACTATTTAAAGTTTTTGTATTTAACTCACTTCTTTTATAGTCTTTACCATCAATTGTAAAAGTTTGTTCTTTATTCACATCTGTTTGTGTATTCAATTCACTACTCATTTTTTCTCCTATTATTAAACGTTTGGTTTAACGGTGATTAAACCTTCAATTATTCTTGTTACAGTACTGTCACTTGCCGTTATATCTAAATCATAAACATAACGTGCTGGTGCGTCTAAAGCTGCAGTTTGAGCTGCAGTTAAAGAAAGTGTTATAACACCTGTTGTTCTATCGGCATCAAAAGTTGTTGTAATATCTGTTCTTGTTCTTGTTGAAGTAAAACCTAAAGCCATCTTTGCACTTGCTGTATAATTAGTCAAGTCTAAAGGATTTCCATCACTACCTTTAACGGTAACTGCTGATGAAAACGTTGTTCCTTGGTCTATTACATAATTTGCTACTGCTGCCATAATACTATTTATACTTGTTTTTTACTTTATTTTTTTGAAAAATAATTATCAATATATTTAGGCATTTTCATATCCTTTTTTGATATATATGAATTTTTATACTTTATATATGAATCAGATATTAAATCTTTATACTCTTTATTTGAGTCATCAGCATCCCAAGGAGATCCCATTGCTAAAGTAAATTTTATATCATTGTCGTTATTTTCCATTGTATGTGGCCAACAACCAGACATAATAAAAGGGTGATTTTTTAAGTTTTCTGATATATAATGATTTTTATTTTTTCCATTAAAATATAAATTATTTGTTTGACCATTTATTACAACTCTAAACTTATGTTCAAGTGTATTATTATCAAAATTCTTTCTACCACAATCTATGTGTGTAGGATTATATTCTTTAGGTTTTGTACATATAATAACTATTCTACCAAGATATTTGGACCACGGTAAAATATTATTCTCTATATATGACCTAACTTCAGGTAACTGTTCACTTTGTTTAGACCATTGTTTTTTTATTTCGTTTTTATTTTCTATATTATTTCCTTCAGTTACATATATTGGAATGTGTCGGCAGTTTCTAAAATTATCTTTAAAATTTCCTTCTTCATTTACAATTTTTTTTAATCTTAAAATTAAATCTTCGGTTACAGGAAACTTTGGTAAATCCAAATATAAAAATGCTAAATCTTTAATCATTTATTTCAATCATAGGTTTTGTGTATCTACTCCAAGGTGTATAATAGCCTTTAATAGAATTTTTATAAGTATCATCTTTTTTCATCAAATGAAATGTTATGCCTAATTTCCATTTACAATCTAATTCATTAAAACCTGCTGGTGCGTGTAATACTGATGTGTCTTGTACTATAGCTGTTTTTGGTTCCCACTTTAATATTTTTTCAATAGAAAGACCATCATAAGAACCTAAAGGTATATGTGTTGGCATTATTTTTTCTAAAATTTTATGATCTTTGTTAGAATAATCCAAATCTTCTACACCATATTCATCATAAGATTGTATTCTTATTACATTATGATAATTAGCGAAACTATTAATTAATCTACCTCTCATAAATTGTGTAGCGTGTCCTCTATATCTTTGATTAAAAGTAACGTATTCACTTGAATCAACATGATCAATCGCAATAGGAATTATTATATCTTTATACGGCCTATATCCATCTATATGAGTAACACTATCCGTATGAAGGCCATAAGGTCTAACAGCTTTAAAAAACTGATCACCTACACTTATAGGGTCGTTACTTATATCACTATAAAAATAAATATCATCACCAAAGTGTTCGTGTATTTTAGGTCTTAAAATATCTGATATGATTTTTTCTTTTAGAGGAAATATTATATGGTAAATATGATTATTAACAACTTCAACATTTTTATATTTTTCGTAAAAATCAATTAATGTATTTTTTTCTTTATCATTAATAAATTCGTCTATTACATAAGAGTCTTCATATTGATCCTTAAACAATTTTACATCTGGATTATGAATAATATCCATGTTTCGCAATTCATCATCTTTAAATATTTTATTTGTTTTGTAACTAGGCATTATGATATACTCTTTTATTTTTAGATTGTTCAAAACTTCTTGTACTAAAAGTTGTGTCGGGATTCCAATCTTCTATTTTTTTAAACATACGAATTGATATGTTTAGTTTTTTACTTGCACCTTTTAAGTGATAGTTAGATGGACCGTGAATTAAAGCTGTATCTTTTATGATTGCATTTCCAGGTATATTTTTTTCAATACTGTGTACTGTCATACCTTCAAAATAAGTTGGTGAAAATCTATCACCAATATGATTTTCAACAAAGTCATAATCAATTTTATTACCATTTAAATATTTAATACCTTCTATATCATATGTTTCCCTTAATGCATTTGAGTAAACATTTAAGCCTGTGTCTTTTGATCCTTTTCTAAAATGTGTTGATCTTCTATAACATCTTTGATTAAAATTGTATGTATATACCTCAGCATCATTTTCAATCCATAGTGGTATAACTATATCTTTTTGAGTTAACCATTTAGGTATATGTGTAATTGCGTCTGTATGAGGTGCAAATATTTTTGTCTGTTCTATAAAAAAATCTGCCGAATGTGGATGTTCATCATTATGAATTTGATTATATAATCTAAATTCACCAAAGTGTTTTTGTATTTTAGGTAACAGTATTTCTGATACTTCTTTAAAATTTTCTATGTAATTAAGATTGCCGCCTTGTATGTGCCAACCTTGATTGTTTATATTTTTATAATACCAATCTACTAAAAATTTAACTTCGGTATTATCAAAAAACTTTTCTATTTGATAAACATCTTCTTCTGGAAAGATACCATCCCATAGTGTTTCATTAGGATTATTAAATTCATTTATCATTTATTTTTATATCTTCAAAAGGTATATCGTGCAATCCCATATGAAAGACTATTCTTTCAATCGTAGGCGCTTTTACGCCATGAGCCACCTTTGTATTAATTACTGTCATATTTTGATATAACACTTCCGTACCGTCATCAAAATATAAAGGTCCTGTCATTTCTGTTACTGGAATAACAACTGAACTTTTACTTAATACATCAACGTGTAAAGGCAATTCTCCTCCAGGCAATACTCTAAAAAAATTACATCTCCACTCCTTAGGTCTTATTCCTAAATAGTTCCATATTTTTTTTATTTCTCTTAATAAGGGTCTATCAAAATCTTTTATTTCCTGAACAAAAAACTTTCTGTTTTCCCAAGACATATATTCTTTATATAATTTGTTACTATCTTCCCACTTATTATTAATATATGATTTAAAAAACTCTTTGTCGGTATTGTAGTTAGTTTCAATGTAGTTAGACATCTAAATCCTCTTGTGTCAAAAACGAAATAATAATATGAGCTCTTGTAGTTTTTCCTTTATTCCAAGCACTATGTTTAAGGCCTTGATTTAAAAACCAACACTCTCCTGGCAACATTTTTTGTTCGTGTTTTACACCGTTTCTGTCAATGACGTGAAACCCACAATCTTCATTTGTTGTTAAAGGTATGTGATAACGTACAGAATAATCTGTATTATAATCAATATGATCACCAATAAATGCACCTGGATCCATAACAGCAATTCTTGCTCTTGTATGTTCAGCTTTAAAACTTTTTAATACTTCTTCAAGGTATGTTCCTGCTACCCAATCTTTTACCTTATTATAGTGTCGTTCATCTAATCGTGTTTTAGGTATTTTTTTATCATAAACACGATCTTCCATTTCAGGATTATATTCTGTAAGTGCTATTTGTTTATATGGAGAACCATTAACTTCATACTTTCCATCTTTGTCTTTTACGATATAATTTTCATAAGGCTTAACATAACTTCTATAATCCCAAGCCATTCTCTTACCACCTAATGCTTTAGTTATTTGACTTTCATTTTTGTATAATTCAGATTCAGCCACATCATTGTTAACTAAAAATTGATATGCGTCTTCTATTGAAGTAAATTTTAAACCAAATGCTTTTTGTAGTTTTGCTGTTTTACCACCCACAAGGTCACCGTATCCTTCTTTAACCTTTAAATCATCTTCTTGTTCAACTGGCATATTTCTAACAACTTCATTGATACGTTCATAATCAAATGTATATGATAGTTTTTTAAATGCTGGTAATTGTTCTCGTTTTAACATAATCTTGCCTTGTATTGCTCACTACCATGTGAAACTTGTATCTTTATATCAGATACATTCCAAATAGTATTTGTTTTTTGTCCTAAGTTATATATAAACTTTTTAAAGTATCGTAAAGACTTCTCTCTACTAATAAAGATTTTGGAATAGCCTAGTTTTTTTGCTATATCTATTTGTTGTAAAACCATTTCACAAACGTGATCGTCTGCTATTACTTTTGATGTTCTTCTCATTTTAGGCATTTCATAATATCTATTCAATATTCTTACTTCATTTTTATCAAAGTATTTATCTCTTTTTAATATAGTTGAAAATCCTACAATTTCATCTTTCATTGTGTATATACTAATAGCTTCAAAGGACAACCAATTCATATCTATATAATTTTTATAAAGAGCATCTTTACTATTAAAAGTTATTTTATTTAACTGTTGAATAATATCAGGTCTGTCTTTAGGTATAAAAGTAGTGCTTATAGCTGGTTTATGGCTGTGCAAAGGTTTTAACATAATTATAAAATTCTTTTGTTTTTTTACCGTGGACTAGTAAGTGTATTCGTTCTTCATCTGAATTATTTTCAACATAGTGTTCATAATGTATATTTAAGACTACACTCATACCAGGTTCATATTTCAATTCTTTGTTATTTAAAATAAACTTGTTACCTTCTGGATAAGTAATACTTATATTCAAAGGTTCAAGCCAATTTTGTTCAGGTATATCAATATGTTTTGCAATGTAACCTTTAGGCTTGATAACTAAAAACCTTACATCATCTATACGAGAATACGGTAAAGTTTTTACCCAATTCATAGTATTAGAACATTTCTCTCCTATATCTGTAGTAAAAGGTTTTAATCCTTTTTGTCTATATTCCCAATGACTATTTGTTTTATCAGAACCAAAGCCATAGAGAGTTACAGCAAACCAATCTTTATGTCCATCTTCTGGTCTGTGAATTATTAAACTTTCTTTTATTGAATTATATTCTTTTAATATGGTATCACAAGGAACATTAAAGTCCATGGACACCCATTCTACGTTACTGTTTCTATCAAAGGTCATTATATAAAAAGTTTTTTAGCAACTAATCCTGCAAAATCATATTTACTTAATTGTATCTGCCCAGGATTTGCGTGATGAACATTATGATGTCCTTCACCTGCAGATAAAATTCCTATCAACCAGTTATATGCTGGTTTACCGTCTTTATGTCCTAACGCATTAAATATTCCATAACTTACAAAACCTAACACTAAAGGGGATAAAACAAATACAATAAACAACGGCACACTTATTAATAAAGTTATGATTGCTGTTGCAATATGTAATTTAAGCCAATGTTTATGAAAAAACATAATACGAGGATTGTTATACAAATCCCTTACGTAGTGTCTAGGAATTTGTTTTACTCTCCAATTGTTTATCAACACGTTCCAAAAACCTTTATGTGCTGGTGAGTGTGGATCTTCCTCTGTATCTGAATGTCTGTGGTGTATTCTGTGAGCGCCTACCCAACCTAATGGTGATCTACTACCTGCTAACATAGCAAGATATAAAGCAATCACCTCAAACCATTTAGGTGTTTCAAATTGTTTGTGAGCAAATTTTCTATGTAGGCCTATTGATAGACCAAACATAGCAATAATTTGATACCAAATAAACCCAAGTATTAGCATAACGAAATATTCCATAGCTTATTAATATGTTTCTACTGACCAAGAAATGTTATTAGCAAGACAATAAGTTGCTCTTTCTTTAGCACTTTTAATCATTGCAGGATCTTCTTCAGCATCAAATGCTGACAATGGTGTTCTAAAAGTAATCGACATAACTTTTGATAGTGCATTTGGATCGCCATCAGATAGATCATAACTAATAATTTCTCCAGAAGCTTTAAGTTCATCCATTTTACTTATAGTTTCAGCTGGCATATTAGATTGTGACCAAAAATTAGTAGATGTATTATCTCTTTGTTGAACTAATTTTACTGTATAACTCATTTATATAACTCCTATTATGTGTATTCTATCTTGCTTTGAAGCATTTAATGCTGTGTGATTTTGTGTGGTATCAACAACATAATAATTACCGTCAGCAGGATAATGTTTTACTTGCTTATTTATAATAAAAAAACATTTGTCATTAGTTATCACTGGTATATGTATTCTTTTTGTAGTATCCTGATGATATGTATAACAAGTTTTAGGTCTTAAAGTCATTACTCTTGTTCTATACATATTCAAATCCTTTATGATTGAATTTATATATGGCAAGTCAAATATAGGTACGTCAAACTCTATTTCTCTACGGCCTGTATTATTAAAAATTTCTGCACCTATTCCATAAAAAGGATCTAAATTATCTTTTGTTCCTTGAAGACATATTTGATCTTTGTAATTAGGTAAAGTTTTAAGTTCTTCTTTTATTTTTTCTAAATCTAATAACATACGGTTATTTCTTTTACTCTATGTGGTTGTTTTAATATCCATTCTATAACTGATATACAATATTCAACAGACATTTTAGGTCTATCAATATCTGCAACTCTTGGAGTATCTATAAATCCAAAATTAATTATACAAGTATCAACGCCTTCATAAAACAATTGATCATTAACATCTCTTAATGCTTTCTTTTCAATGCCATACTTATAGGCAGGCTTATGACCTTTAGTCCAATCTGATCCAGCAGATCCTATATTGATTATTTTTTTGTGTAATTTTGCTGCTTCATACAGCATATTGACTTGTGTAAATCCGTCGTGTTTATTATTGATAAATACATCTGCTTCGTTTAGATTATCAACACACTTAAATTTTTTACTCAATGCCTCACCAAGACCTCGTCTTGTGCCAGTTATATAGAATTTCATATAGTTATTTAGTCTATAAATATTGTTATCTAATTGACAAATTAATCAAACTATGATATAATTTAGTATGAAAAATGTAAATATAATATGTACAACTAAACCTGGTGATGGCCTTCTACACTACAGTTATGAACATTGTTGTTTTCTTAATGATTTAGGTATAAAAGCAAAACTAATAATTATAAGAGACCATAGATTTTCTGAACAATCTTACATCAATGCTCTAAATGAATGTTATGTCAAATATGAAAATGTAATATTTGATTTTTACACACCCACATCAAACGATATAACATTGATTATGGGAAGAAGTCAGCTGACTTTAGCATACTTAAATAAACATACTTACAATAATGATCAACTTCTAACTTTACATTTATTGTTTAGTGGCAATCTTATATCTGTATATTCTGAAAATCATGTTAAAGAATATCCTATTGCGTTACAATATTTCAAACCTAAAAAAGTTTATGACTTATGCGACCATGATGTATATGTTAATGGTATAGGAGAACAATTTGAAAAGATAATAAACTTTAGTATATACAAACCTGTAAAAGAAGATATACAATTTAAGTATTTGTTTTTAGGCACAAATGAAATATATTATAGAGAAGTAGAAAAACACATACACAATTATCCTGATCACGGTATTATAACATACAATGACAAATTTATAAACCCTAAACTAAACAATCTAATGGTGCCAATCACAAATGTATTAGGTAAATTTGAATCATATGTTTACACAAAACCTAACTTTGATCCTGCACCTAGACTATTCATGGAGTTTAGATGGCTAAAAAAACAGGTCATTTATTTAAGGGATAAATATAAGCAAGATGGTGGTAAAGTTTATTGGAATAGACCTGTTACCTGCTTATCACAAAGCAAAGATAAGTTAAAAAATTTATTAAAACTATTATGAATAAGAATATGATAACAGAGGAAGAAAAAAGAAGAATAAAGGAAGAGAGAAGAATACAAAAAGATATTAATTATTTTTTAGGTAGAAAATTTATTAATATTGATATTGGTTTCAGATGTCCTCTTCAATGTCCAAGATGTCAAAGACAAAGACAACATTTAAATCATGGTGAAAAAGTACCAGGATATGATTTGACTATGAGTGAGATTGAAAAATTATCTAATTTTTATACTACTTTTGGTTTCTGTGGTCAGTTGTCTGATCCTATATTTCATCCTAAATTTCCACAAATACTAAAATTATTATATGATAAAGAAGTTCATTGTCAAGTTCACAACGCTGCTTCACAAAAATCTTTAGATTGGTATATTAAATGTTTTAAAGCAAATCCACGAGCTGATTGGATTTTTGGAATTGATGGTATGCCTGAAGAAAGTCATAAGTACAGAATTAACCAAAATGGTGTTAAGTTATTTAATGTTATGTTAAAATCAAAAGAGTACTTAAAAAGACCACCAACGTGGCAATATATTGCATTTAGTTATAATGAAAATAATGTAGAAACTGCAAAAAAACTAGCAAAAAAATCAGGCGTAAAGTTTTTACTTGTAGAGTCATCACGTTGGATAAATTCAGAAGATCCACTTAAACCAAAAAATGATGAGGTATCATTAAATGCCAGAAGATAATAAATTAAAAAACGAAGAAATAATAATGGAACCTAGATGTATGCCAGCTTCAGCTCCTGATGATTATGAACACAGGATGCAGGCAGCTGTTACTAATAGAGGCCATCTTATACCTTGTTGTTGGTTGGATCAACCTGAAGTATTAAGAGGTGCAACAATGAAAAAACTTTTAGAAGTAAGTAAAATAAGTGAACACAACACTATTGAGGATATTTTACTTCATCCACGATGGAGAAAATTTGCTAAAAATTTGGCAGAGAGGAACATAAGTAAAATTTTACCTACGTGTATAGATCATTGTCGGAAAAGAAGAGGAAGATTTAAGATTAAAAAAGAAACATATTTAGAATATGATGAAACAAAAGAAAAAGAAACTAATAGTTAGCGGATGCAGTTATACTATTAAAAATTATATATCAGATTCATATCCAGAATTAGATTGCTCATGGCCAAAATGGCCTGAATTACTAGGTGAAAAACTTAACATGGAAGTTATCAATTTAGGTTTTAGTGGTGCTGGTAATAGATATATTTTACAAACATTAATCGAAACAATAGAAAGAACACCTAAAGATGAAATAGGGCTTGTTATAGCTGCATGGTCTCAATCTAATAGAGATGATTGGCAAAATTACTATGATTTTAACCGTGAACATAAATTTGATAATGAAAGATATTTAAAAAACTTTAAATGGATGAATAATAGAAAAAACAGACCTGGAAGTGTATTTTATTGGGTTAGAGAAGCGTGTCTTTTTTATATAATATTACAAAATATATGCAAACTGTACAAATTACCTTACTTTCAATTTCAAATGTTAAGTCTGTTTGAAGGATGGTTACATGGACTTTTAAAAACTGAAACAGAAATTATTGAAAACTTAAATAATCCAAATTTTGTTCCAAAATATGAATATACAGGAAACAAAAATAAAGATTATAGAAAACTGGTTAAGTTATTATATGAATATGAACCATTTATTGATACCAAAAGATTTATAGGGTGGCCATTAGTAATAAGACTTCATGGATTTGCTATTGAACAAAAAACATTGATGAAAAGACAATTGCCTGGTCAAATGGATATGGAAATGAATGAAGAATATATAATAGGAGGAACTGACACACACCCAAACGAAAAAGGACACAAAAAACTAGCTGAATTTATTTATGAAAAAATGAAAATATGAAAAAAATATTATTAGTAGCAGGTTGTAGTTATTCAAACGAAAGATTTACATCTATACATCATCCTGAATTAGATGTTAGTTGGCCTAAATGGCCTACAATACTTGCTAAAAAGTTAGATATGGAACTTATAAATGTTAGTGAGTCAGGTGCAGGACAAGAATACATCTATAGTAATATAATTGATAAATTACAAACTATTGATCACTCTAAAATAGGTTTAGTTATAGCAGCTTGGAGTACAGCGCCTAGACGTGATTGGCAGTATGAAGAATTACACTCAAAGAAAGCAATATGGTCAAATGATATGAACGACTCAAAAGGTTATATGATCTACTGGATAAACAGATCATTAAGATACTATTATAGTTTTCAAAGTGTGTGTGAAAATTTAAAATTACCTTATATGCAATTTCAAATGTTAGACTTATTTAAAAGTTATCTACGGCAAGAAGTTATTAAAAGAAGATTTAAAAGTGTCAACACTAGAGATGTTGCTGAAACATATTTGAATGCGGCTATTGATTTTAATCCAGAAGAAGGATACTGGAAAGAACAAAAAGAAAAAGAATACTTGGCACATATACATAATAGTCCATACTACGAAAAAATTAATAATAATTTTATAGGGTGGCCTACTCATTCTAAATTAGATGGTTTTTGTGTGGCAAAAAAAGTATTAGATCCAGATACTGATAGAATATCAGAATTAGATAGACACCCTAATAAACAAGGGCAAAGAAAAATAATGGAGTTTCTATATGAAAAAATACTTAATAGTTGCTGGTTGTAGTTATTCAAACGAAAGATTTAGTTCAGTACATCATCCTGAATTGGATGTCAGTTGGCCCAAATGGCCACAGTTACTTGCTGATAGATTAGATATGGAACTTATAAATTTAAGTGAGTCAGGTGCAGGACAAGAATACATCTATAGTAATATAATTGATAAATTACAAACTATTGATCACTCTAAAATAGGTTTAATTATTGCAGCTTGGAGTACAGCACCTAGACGTGATTATCAGACAGAAAGTTTATATTTTAAAAAGGCAATATGGTCAAATGATATGAACGACTCAAAAGGTTATATGAATTATTGGATTGATAGGTCATTAAGATATTATTATAGTCTTCAAACTGTGTGTGAATATTTTAAGCTACCTTATAAACAATTTCAAATGGTAGATTTATTTAAAGGTTATCTGTGGCAAGAACTTATCAATAGAAGAACAAAACAAGTTTTAGACAATAAACAAATTCCTGTTTTAAATAAACCAGAAGATTTAAAAGTTGATGAAAAACATTGGAAAGAAAAAAAAGAAAAAGAGTACTTGGCACAAATACATAATAGTCCATATTATGAAAAAATTAATAATAATTTTATAGGATGGCCTACTGATCCAAGACTAAACGGATATAGTTTAAGTGATAAAGTATTAGAAAATGTTGCTGATAGAATATCGAACATAGACTTACATCCTAATGAACAAGGACAAAGAAAATTAACGGAGTTTATATATGACAGGTTGGGATAGAGAATACCTAGAACACAAAGATGAATACCTAGAACTTTTTGATAAGTCAATGCAAAAAGAACAAGAAGGTAATGTTGAGTTTTTAGAAGACAAACTTAAATTATACACAGGTAGAAAATATGCTGTAGCCTGTAGTAATGGAACAGACGCATTACATTTTGCTTTAAGAAGTTTAGATATAAGAAAAGGTGATGAAGTATTAACAACACAATTCTCATGGATATCTACAGCGTCTTGTATATCAATGGTAGGTGCAACACCTGTATTTTGCGAAATAGATTTATCTTCTTATCATATGACTTTAGATAGTATTAAACGTATGTATTCAGATAAAGTAAAAGCAATTGTTTATCCACATCTATTTGGCAATATGTCAGATACAAAAGAGATATTAGAATTTTGTAAAGAAAAAAACATTACATTTATAGAAGACGCAGCTCAATCATTAGGAACAAGTCTTAATGATGTTAAAGCAGGATCGATAGGTGATATATCAACTTTAAGTTTTAATGCAAACAAAGTTGTTGCTGGGATTGCAGGAGGCGGTGCTATACTTACAGATGATAAGGATAAAGCAGAAATGTTTAGAAAATTAAGAAGACACGGTAACAATGAGATTTTAGGATATAATTCTAAAATGTTACTAATGAATGCTGAATTTATAAACTTTAGATTAAACAGAATGAAAGAATGGCAAGCTAAAAGGCAAGAAATAGCAAAACAATATGATGAACAATTAAGTGAATATGTTATAGTACAACCTACAACAAATGGCCTTGACCATAATTATCACAAATATGTTATTAGATTGCAAAATAAAAAAGTTAGAGATCATCTTAAAAAAGTATTAGCCGCAAAAGTACATTATGATCTACCCCTATCTGAAAATAAAATGTATAAAGACATAGAATATAGATCAGATAAAATGTTTATAAGTAAAATAGTTTGTGATACTATATTAACTTTACCTATTCATCCGTATATGACAAAACAAGAAGTTAATAAAATTATAAACACAATTATAATAACATTAGAACATAAAAAATATGAATTTGTAAATAATATGAAAAAAATATTAGGTGATGAAATATTTGATAACAGTTTATTAAATAAACCAACTGAACCTATCTATGATTATATTGTAGAAAAAATTTATCAAACACCAGATTATATTGAAGATGAACTATTTAAAAATAAACAAAAATTGAAAACAGCATTTAATAAATTTTATGAAAACATTATCTGAAATACAAGAAAATTATTTAGCTATAGATTTTTTTATGTCAATGTCTTGTAACAAAGACTGTCATTACTGTACAAGTTACACTTTAGAAATGCGTAATCTTACAGTAGATATAGATTTTTTAAAGATGACTTTAGGATTCTTAAAAGATTATAAAGTAAGAATTAATCTTTTAGGTGGTGAGCCAGGACTAATTAAAAATTTAGATGATGTGATAAATGAAATAAAAAAATATCCAAACTTTGTATGTTCAGTATTGTCTAACTCATTTATAAGAAAAAGATATCCACATATACTTGAAGATAAAGATATACTTTATGTTGAACATAATATATTAGATTGGTATGCTGACGGTGTAAAAAAATTAGGCAACTTTGACTTTGTACCTGAAAATGAATTTAATAATTATAATGTTGTTGTACAAACACCAAACTACTTTACTTTTAGTCACAAATTTCCTGATATAGTTAAAAAGCTAGATCACAAAAACACTATGTGGAAAGCATTTAATGGAAGATCAAAACAGTTTACAGACATTATTCAGGCAGATGAGATTGATCGTAAAATGTGTGCAGCTTTTCCTATGGTACCTGTTATAGATTTTGAAAAAAGACATATAGTACATTGCAGTAAAAAATTTGCTAATAATACTGAACTGTCAAAAACATTTGAACTAACGAAAGAAAATATAGACAAGATGATGAACTTCCAATTATTTAAATATGAAAACTATTGTAAAACTTGTACAGAATGGGTACAACCAAAAGGTCACTTTCCTATGAGAAAATATGCGAGGGTCTTAAATGGTTAAAATATATTCAATAGCATTAAATTTACACGACCATAACACTTACGATGGTATATTTCATAATCAAAAAGAAAGATTTACAAGATTTAAGCACAATCTTCCATATCACGCTGAAGCATACAATCATCAATCAGATATATTAAATCCAGCCGACTATAGACTAAATGATGAATTTGTAAAAGAATATTGGAAAAAGAAAGATGATGTTTTAGCATTTACATATACGTACGGCGGTGTTAGAATGTGTAGAGATATGTTACCAAAAGATGTGTTTGATTATGAACCTAAAAAACTATGGGATCACTATTACAAAGATGGAATTTATTTTATAGACCACCATCAATCTCACGCCACATACGCTTTTCTCAATTCAGGCTATAAACAATCTGATATATTGGCAATAGATGGGATTGGGTCAAAATACAGATGTGTATTTTTTGACAATGAACATAATTTAATTGACCTATCAGACAAATTACCTATTGGATGGTTATGGAATCATATGTCTGGACTTACGGGTTTTGGCACACTCGGTGCAAGTAAATTAATGGGAAAAGTTGGATATGGTAAATATAGTGAATATTATTATAATATATTTGAAACCATACTTGATGGCCCTATTACTGAAAAGAAACAAAAACATTTTGCACATATCAAGTTAGATAATATAGATGATTTAGCACACACACTACAAAAATTTACAATAGATAAAATAAAAGAATACGTATATCCATTAAAATCTTGTGATAACTTGTGTATTGCAGGTGGTGTTGCATATAATGGTTATATGAACGAAGAATTTACTAATCATTATGAAAATGTATTTGTGCCACCAGCTGTTGGTGATGAAGGACAAGCAATTGGCACATATCAACACGCTGATTATGTATTAAACAATAATATACACAAATCAGAAACATTTGCTGGTAAAGAATATGAATATAATGAAGGTGAACAAGTGAATTATAAAGAGATTGCACAGGCCATTGCTGACGGTAAAATAGTTGGTTGGTTTCAAGGCAAATCAGAAAGTGGTAATCGTGCATTAGGCAATAGAAGTATATTAGCTGATCCTCGAAATCCTGACATCAAAGATATTATTAATCATACTATAAAGATGAGAGAAGATTTTAGACCATTTGCACCTGCTGTATTAGAAGAACACTATGAAGAATATTTTGATACAAGATTACCTAGTCCTTATATGAGCAGAATATGTAAAGTTAAATCAGATAAAGTGCCTGGTATTACACACGTTGATAATACAGCAAGAATACAAACTGTTAATAAAGAATTTAACCAAAAGTTTTACAATATTATCAATGAGTTTTATAAGATAACAGGAATACCTATGTTGTTAAATACAAGTTTTAACTGTAGAGAACCTATAGTAGAGAGTCCTAAACAGGCGATAAATACCTTTAAGAGAACGGCATTGGATATATTAGTAATTAATGATAAGGTAATATGTAAATGAAACATTTTGATTTGTTAGAACAAAAAAGAAAACACGTTAGAAGATATAATAAAAAAATACCTTCTAAAAATTTAATAGAAACTTCTTTATATAAAGCCTGGAAGACAACACCATCAAAAAACAATGCCATACCATACAAAGTCTTTGTTTGGGGTCCAGATAAAGAAGCTGATAAAGAAAAAATATACAATCTTTGTTTAAAAGGTTGTAAAGATGCCGAACAACGTGCTGTTAATGACCGATTGTCAACAAAAACATCTTCAATAAATAATCCAAATTTTGAACATATAAAAAATAACCCATATCTATTTACAATACATGGTAGAATTTCAAAACCAAATGTATTTCATAAAAATTTAATTGACAATCACGGTATGTTTTATGATCAAGGTTATGAGAGTCATATGAAAAAAATTGAAAATAGTGTTGCTGTTGAAGTTGGAATATTTATTTCAAACCTATCAACTTATTTGCTTGAAAATGAATTAGACATTTCATATAATTTATGTTTTAAAAGGTCTCCTAGTGATTGGCATAAAGTTGGTCTAAATATGATTAAGACAAGACCTATATTAATGATGAGTTGTGGCTATGCTGAAAGATACAGATATGAAGACGTGGAAGAATGGAAAATGATAGGTGATGATATAAAACCTGAAATAAAAGAAATTATAGAATGGATATAATATATGAAACACTTTGATTTATTAGAACAAAAAAGAAAACACGTTAAAACTTATAGTAAAAAAATACCTCCTAAAGAACTAATAGAACGAGCATTGTGGAAAGCATGGAAAACATCTCCGTCAAAAAATAATGCTATGGCTTATCAAGCTCTAGTGTGGGGGCCAGATAAAGAATTAGAAAAAATTGCAATACACAGTTTAGTTGTTAAATGTCACGCTGATGTTGAAGATAAAGCTGTTACAGACGGACAAGCAACAATAACTCAAGGCGCTAAAGTAGGCGGATATGAAAATCCATACTATAGACATATAAGAGAAAATCCTTATTTAATAACCGTACACAGCAGACTTTCTACACCAAATAAATTTTATGAAAGACAAGTTAAAACAGGTCATTTTTATGATCAAGGCTTCAAAAGCCATATTGAAAAAATAGTTGATAGTGTTGCTGTTGAAGTTGGAATATTTATTGCCAATTTAACAAACTATTTGTTAGAAGAAGGACTTGACATATCTTATAATTCTTGTTTCAAAAGAAGACCTGAAGAATGGCATAAAGTCGGTTTAAAAATGGTAGACACTAGACCTATTGTTATGTTAAGTTGTGGGTGGGGTAAAAAGTACAGATATGAAGACCTACGAGAGTTAAAGATTCAACACGAAGACATTAAACCAGAAATAGGAGACATAATAAAGTGGATATAGAAAAATTAAACAATATACTAGATGAAGTATTTACACCAGAAATTGATGATGTAATAAGTAAACAAAAATTGATAGGAGTTAGATTAAGTGGAGGTATAGACTCAGCGTTTATGACCTTTCTTACTATGAGTAAATATCCAAATATAAAAATATTACCTATCACTATGTTTAATAAGTTGAGGCCTGCAGCTATGGATGCTGTAGATAATGTTATTAATACATTAAAATTATTAAATCCAAATAATAACAATCTTTTAGACTCTGAAATATCATTTTTTGACTCATCAGGATTTGTTAAAACACAAGAGATGATAGATGAATTTGAAAAAACAGGCAAAAAATATAATCCTAAAGATATATTTCAAAAAAAATGGTTTTATAGTTTATGGAAAAAATACGAAAACTTAAATATATATTTTTCTGGAGAAACTTTAAATCCACCAATAGAAGAACAACCTAAGATAATTACTGGAGAGTTACGTAAGTTTCCAGAAGATAGAAATCATAAAAAAGAAAAAGTACTTTCAAAAAGAAGAGCACATCACATTCAGGCTCCTAATAACTTTAAATATGAATTTAGACCTTTTCGTAATAAAAACAAAAAACAAGTAGCACAATGGGTAAAATCTTTAGGACTTGATAAGACATTATTTCCCGTAACTGAAACCTGTGAAACTGAAGTGGAAATGTATAAAGAATATGGAAAACCAGATTTTTTTAATTTAGTATATAAAAAACCTGGAGCAGAACCGTGTAAAAGATGTTGGCCATGTAGAGAAAAATATTGGGCATACGGTTACTATGATTTCGGTGCAACTGAAACAATTAATGAATTTAAATTATAATGGATATTGATCTACAATTATTTAAAAATATAATGGCTGAGGCTAGGCATAATAGTGATTTGTTAGACTCATTTAGTCCAAATCAATTTAAAACTAAAGAAAGGCTTGTATCTTATATTAATGATTTAAATATTGTAGATAATAATTCTGAAATAGTTATATTGGGTGGATGGTATGGCAGTATATTGATACCTGCATTTAAAAAAGCAAAAAGAATAACATTAATTGATTTAGACAAAAATGTTACAAGCATAGCAAAACAAAGAATATTCAAACACTATGAAAACGTAGATTTTATAACAAGTGATGTTTTTGATAAAAATAGACATGGAAGAATACGATATGCTAATCTTATAATTAATACTTCCTGCGAACATATGAAACCTATGAAAGATTTAGAAGCATTACAAAAATCAAATGCTTATTTTGCTTTTACTTCTAATAATATGTTAAAGATAGAAGGTCATATTAATTGTGTATATGATTTAGATGATTTTGAAAAACAAATGCCCGATAATGCAAAAGTACTAGTAAAAGATAGTATTAAAGATGAACGTGGAACTAGATTTATATTAGTTGGTAAATTTTATGAAAAGAATAATCTATAGTTTTTATATTGACATTCCAAAAGATGAACTCGATATTTTTGATAAAAATATAATAGGTAAAAAGGGTGTTCCTATTAACTTTGTAACAAAGGATGCCTTTAAAGAACATTATACAAAATTAGTAGCTTGTAAAGAACTGTACGCAAAAGAAATAGGAGTTCCTTTCAAACTATTTGAATATGACTCAGATTTTATAATATATAAAGAAAAATTACAAACAGAATATCCGTTTTTAACAACATATAATATTGTAAATTTTTATAAAATACATTTACTATATAAACTTTCAACAGAATATGATGAAATACTTTATTTAGATTTTGATGTTGTACCTATGAAAACAGATAATTTTTTTGATAATTGGAATCTATCAAAAGGAATTGCAATTCAATATAATACACATAAAGTTATTTCTATGAGTGAAGTAACTGAGCGATCACAAACAATCCGTAGTCCAACATCAAAATATTATAACGCTCAAGCAATGTTAATAGATAGAGGTTTAAATCCAAAACACCACGTTGTAAATACAGGAATTATTGGTGCAAGTAAAAAATATTTACAACAATTAAAATACTTTAATAATTTTAGTGCAGATTTAGCTGAAATGAGTAAACTAACAAAAGGCCATGATATGTTTCCTAAAAAGATAACAGATTTTTTTGGTTGGGATAATGAAACATTATTTGCAGTAAAACTTATGGAAAATAATGTAGATGTTCAATGGTTAGACAATAAGTGGCATTATTTTTTTTCAGGTCAAGGATATGTGCCAGATAACGTAGTTTTATGTCACGCTATTAATAAAAGATTTGATATTGTGTGGAGAAAATACGATGCTTAAAATATGTACTGTTTATTTTGAAGGTTTATATAAGCCTGAACACGTATCAAAATTATATAGATCGTTAAAAAAATACAGTAGTGTGCCTTTTGAGTTTATATGTTTAAGTGACACAGATGTTGAAGCGGATATAGTATTGCCGTACAACCATCACAGTAATATTAAAAAACATTGGCATAAGTTAAAATTTTTTAGTAATCAATTTGCATATCAACAAGCAGGCGATGATATTATTGTTATGGACATTGACCAACAGATTGTAGGTAATATTGACGATATATTAAATTTTTCTGTAAAAGAAAATGAGTTTGTTACCTATGATAGCTGGTGGAATATTAAGACAAATAGGTTTGCTGATAAAGTTATATTACCTATCAATGGAGGTTTCTATAAATTTAAGTCAGGCAGTTTTAACTACATATGGGATGATTTTTCACTAAATCCAGAATACTGGCAACTACACTATTACAATAAAGGTGATGTTCATTACAAATATTATGGGGAACAAAATTATGTATTTTGGAAATTAGATGAACACAAAGTTGATATAAAGTATTTACCTGGTGAATGGATTGTTAAATACACAAATGAAGACAGACAAAACATAGAACTAAATAAAATGTATGCTAAAAAATTTAATACAGATTATATGATACTAGGTGAACCTCATAATAATATAAAAATTATTCACTATCTAGGACCAAAAAATGGAAAAAATATTTAAAGATAAAAAAATGGCAGCAGTGACTAATAGTAGTCCAGGTAATGTGGATACATCAGATTGGTTTAAATTTTTGTCTAAAGAGGGTGAAGAAAGAAAACTAGATCCTAACTCTATTATGAATAGAGCAAAAGATAAAAAAAGTTGGTTTTGTGTTCATCCTTTTGCTGAAATGTTTATAGAACTAGACGGCTCTTACAAAGCTTGTTGTCTTGCAGGTAAAAGTGATAAACATAATATAAACAATACCCCTATAAAAACATGGATGCAAGATAGTGATTATTTAAAACAGTTAAGAAAAGAAATGTTAGATCCTGTAAAACATGGAACTAAAGCTATTAATGAACATTGTATAAGATGTATTAGTGATGAAAAGCGTTATGGTAAATCCAGAAGAACACATCATATGTGGCGTGAGTCAAATAGTAAAGCACGTTGGGATGCTATAGAAAGAAATGTTAGAATGTATGAAAAAACTGGCGAATGGGCATTTGATGAAAGAATAATGCAAATACAACTAAAGTCATTTGGTATTGAATGTAATTTAGATTGTCATATGTGTAACCACGACAGCTCATCTATGCGTATTGATATGATGGATAAACATAATGTTTATAGTGAAAAGATGTTTGGCTCGATGGCAAAAACTAAACGAAAAATTAAACTTGTTGAGGATAATCTAAATAAAATAGATAAAAAGGATGTTACTGAACAGATAAAAGAACTTGCACCATATCTAAACAGTATAAAAATTATAGGTGGTGAACCATTAATAATGAAAAGATACTTTGATTTTTTAAATGAAATAGTTAAAACAGGCCACGCACCTCACATAACAGTTAAGTTTCAAACTAATCTTACAAAATTGGGAGAAGGTAATCACAAATTTATTGACTTTATACCAAAATTTAAACAAACATCATTTACAGCTTCTATTGATGGTATTAATCAATATGCTGAATATTTAAGAAGAAGATCAAACTGGAAAGAAATAGAAGAAAATATAGCTTTATTAAATTCTGAAAAATATAAAGATAAAGCATTTGTTGATGTAAATTCTGTTGTCACGTGTTTTAGTGTGTTGCGTTTTAATGAGGTAATTAAATATTGTGCTGAGAATCCAGGCATAAGAAGTGCTGGTTGGTTAATGATTGAAAGACCTAAGTCATTAAGAGTAAATAATTTACCTAAAAAATTAAAAGAACAACTTATTCCAAAATATGAAGGATGGCCTGATATTCAAGCAGCATTACGACTTGACGAAGAACCAAACAATGATTTTCAGGACACACTAAACTATATGTTAAAACAAGACAAGGCATACAAAGGAACAAAATGGGAACTAAATCTATTTGATGTGTTTCCAGAATTAAAGGAGTATTACAATGGCTGATATAGAAAAAGAAAAGAAGTATATAAAAAAAATACAACAATGTCAAAGAAATTGGGACTATTCAAAACCAATACCTGATGAACATATTAATTATCTCTTATGGGTTGCTCAAAACGCACCATCTAAACAACACGAAGCCTACTATGACATACATTATACAGCAGATAGAAAGGTTATAGAGGAACTTTATAAAGACACATGGGGTTCAACACATTCTGGTGCTTTTAACAATAAACCTCCTGCTACATGGCGTAATCCTCAGGTTAATGCTAGTCTGTTTATGTTATTTGTTATGAAACATCCCCCTACAGCAAGAAACTCAATGGTTGACGGATCAGTTGCTAAAACAAATCATGCACCTAGATGGGAAAATGGTTTAGTTGCAGTAGGTATGGCTCTAGGTTTAGTTATGAGAGCTGCAGCTGAATTAGGATATGCAACAGGTTGCAATAAAAATAATAGTCAAGGTCCTGATTCTGATTTTAGTTGGGAAAGAAGATTAGGCATTTATGAAGATCAATATATTCATAAAACTAAAAAAATGTTATATGGAATAGGTATAGGTTATCCACAAGAAGGAAGACCTAGAAACGAATCAGATGACCATGAATTATTAATTGGTGCAGCTAATGGTCATAATTTATCTTTAAGAGATAGAGGAGAAGAACGAGATATACGAGGTTGGAAATTTAGACAATGTAAAATTGTTGATGTAAGAACTTCAAATACAGCGGTAGATCCATATGGAAACACACACGAACTTCCAGAAAAACCTATATTTTGGACAAACACACAATATCCACGTGAAATTAAATGTATTGAAATAAAGTGATTCCTTATAATGAAAGAACTATTAATATAGACGCAGGTCCACGTTGCACCTTAGAGTGTTCTGCTTGTGTCAGACAAGTATTCAGAAAACAAGGTAAAAAGATACCTGGTAAAGATTTAACACCAGAACAATTTAGTAAAATTATAAAATTTTTTAAAAGAGTTTCTTTTTGTGGAACATTTTCTGATCCTATATTTAATGTTCATTTTATTAAACTATTAAAGATGTGTAAAGATCAAAATATATTTGCCGAGGTACACGCTGCTGCTTCACATAAACCTGAAAAATGGTGGAAAGAAGCATTTTTAGCAAATTTAGATGCTAGGTGGGTTTTTGGTATAGACGGTTTACCTAAAGATAGTCATAAATATAGAAAAAACCAAGATGGTGAATTTCTATTTGATATGATGTTATTAAATAAGCAATTAGGCTCAAATCCTGAATGGCAATATATAATATTTGACTATAACAAAAATAATGTTGATGAAGCAATAAAGATCGCAAAACAACACAAAATAAAATTTTTACTAATAAAATCAGAAAGAATATAATGACAGAATTTCACGGAAAAATAGGTTGGAAAAAAAGTATTTCGTATAAAGAAAATCCTAATAATACATTAAAACCTAAATGTCTTTTAACTGATAGGGATTTGTCATATTCAGTTACAGGCCACATTCTTCCTTGTTGTTGGGTAAACAGTAGTTTTGAAGACAAACATTTAAAAAAATTATTTAAAGATAACTTACATATAGATAATAATGATTCTATAGAAGATATTTTAAACAGTAATGAATGGAAAGAATTTATGGATTTATTACAAAATGGTTCAGATAATGAACTTCCTAAAGTATGTAAATTTTTTTGTAGTAAAGGATTAGATATTAATGTTGAAAATGAGAGAGCTGAATTTTGAGAATAATTTGTTGTAGATTTGGTAATAAGTTTAGTCAATGGCACGTTGATAACTTAAAACATATGATTGATGAATACTCTGGTATAAAATATGACAGCTTTGAAGTTATAGAAGATGATTTATATGGTAACTGGTTCAATAAGTTTCAAATGTATGATAAATTTAAAGACGGCGAGAACTTATATTTTGATTTAGATATAGTTATATATGACAGACTTCCTAATCTTATAAGAAAAAACTTTACATTATTAGATGATACATGGTGGAGGGAAACAGCTCATACACCTCTTAATTCATCTATTGTATCTTGGACAGGTGATGTATCTTACATATGGGATAAATTTAAAAAAAATGATGAATTTTTTATTAGTACATATACTAGAGGTAGTGATGAATGGTATTATAAAAATATTAAATACGAAACGTATAATAGAGTATGCCCTTCAATTAAAGATTATATGTATCAACAACCACCTCAATTTAGTGTTTGCACACTAGGTCAAATGCACCACCTACAAGAAAAAGGATGGACAGGCTGGTATTCTAATTATTTTTTAAATAGGTAATTCTAAATCTGAAAATTCTTTACAAATTTCTATTTCAAAACAACTATGTTCTTTTATATGTTTATAAAGTTGTGCAAATCCATATAAATTTCTTTCAAAGTCATTAATACCTTTATGTTCGTATTCAACACACATAGGTAAATATATTTTAGTTTTATAACCTTTTATAGTCCAATAATAAGCACCTAAATTTTGTTTTTTAAACACACAGCCTGAAGTGTTTGTGCCAGTTACTATTACTTGTTCTACATCTTCTGGTATATCACCAACCCAATTAAACCCATTTGTTACAGCCATATTTTTAAGCTCTATGAGTTTTAAATCACGTGGATCTATAGGTGTTGAATAGAATAAAATTTGTTTTTTATCTATATGTGATGATGATATTATTTCAGTTAACGCTGAATATCTTATATTATCACTATACTTGTCTATGGTTAAATTAGGATGTCCATAAAAGTCAATCAATAAGATTAATGTTTTCATCAACTTTCAATAATTTCTATCGCAGTTTTAAGAACCTCTAATTTAGTTTTTGCTTGTCTTAATCTTTTTTTAGCGTCATTGTTAGTTGACTCACTTATTTGTTTATGTTCAAAACAAGCTAGTTTTAAAGCAAAAATATGATCAACATTTTCTACATCTTCAAATAGTGCAGATAAGATTTTAGGGTAAAATTTAGTATCAAGTTTTTTGTTTTCAAACTCAAATATAAGACCTTGTTTTTCAGCTATTCTTAATACTGATTTTTCAAATTGTTCTTGTTGATCTTTATTTTTTTGATAGGTCGACTCATGTAATTGGTCGATATTCATAAACTTTGATAGTGCTTTAAACTGTTCTCCATCTTCTTCATATGGTATAATAGTAGAAAAAGTCTTTTTATTATCTTCAGATGTTGTTAACACTTCTATATTTTTTCTTTCACTATCTATAAAATATGCAGTTAAAAAATTATCTTTTAAATATTCTTCAGTTATCATTTCGGTTCTCCTTTATATAATTATATAAGTCAATTTTTGGTGACCATCCAATTGTATTTAGTAGGGTATTATCAGCAAGGTTATCTAATCGTTCAAACGCATTTCCCACAACACGTTTACAATCAATTTTAAAATAATCCATCAACTCTATAAGATTATTTGTTTTTCCTGAACCTATATCTGTAATACCCTTTAAGTTTGATTTAATCAAACTGTCTATCGCTCTCACTAAATCGTCAACGTGTATAAAATCTCTACTATGATTTGTGTTAATGTAAGGAACATCATTTCGTAATATTCTTGGTATTAACATTGTATCTCTAGCATTAGGACCATATACAGTTGTAAATCTCATACCAACACTATTTTCTGGAGCAATTTGCTCAAGGCTATATTTGCTCATAGCATATGGATTTTTCCAAGGCTCGTGTGCTGTTGATGAACTTGCGTATAAGATTCTTGTGTCTTTGAAATAATCAAAAAGTCTTTGACCTGCAATTACATTTTGTTCCCAATATTCTGTAGGTCTATCTAAACTATCTCGTACACCAGAAAGGCCAGCAAGATGTATAACTAAATCTACGTTATATTTTAAGTCGCAAGTAAGCAAATCATTGCCTGTTTGTTTATCCAGACAAATTACTTTGTGATTAACTTTTAAAAAGTTGAATAGATGTTGGCCTATAAAGCCTTCACTACCAGTTAATAATATATTCATAATTCATAATATAGTTTTTAAATCTATTTATTAAGATTTAATGATTCGTAAATAATATGTGTTAGCTGTTACTGCTGTACCATCAGGAAACTCTTGTGCTCTATAGTCATCAGCATTTACAAAACGAGTTTGATAGTTACCAGAACCATTTAAAATAGTATCTGCAATACCAGAACCTCTTGTATTACCTGTTGCTGTAGTTCCTAAAGTATAACTTAAAGCGTATCCATCACTTGATGAAGCAGCTGTATATCTAATCCATTCTTGTAGTAATGAGTCAAACGCAGCTGTTGTATATTCTTTAATGTTGTTAGAACCATCCAAGAAATAAGGTTCAGTATATGTAGCACTTACACCGTTAATTCTATGTAAATAATAGTTTGTAACTGTTGTTGGTTGGTCAAGTGTTTCAGGAATACTATCAGCAGTATATAAACTTGTATCTGCTCTTGTATCTGAAAAGATTGGTGTTGAAGCACCAGACACTTCAGTTGAACCTGCAACAGAAGCTGAAGTTGAAATATGATATGTTCCAGCTTGTGATGATGTTAATGAGCCTGAAGCTAATAAGTCAGTTGCAGGATGTAAAAATGTATCTTTTACATCTGCCAAAGTCATTGCTTGAACTTGACCACTTGCGTTATAATACACAGGCCAAGTTTTACCAGTATCACTTGTGGGTGTTACTGAAGCATTTGCTGAACTAATTTTAGCATATGTTACTGTAACTGTACTAGGTTCTGCTGTTGTAGCTTCACTAGGTGTTGAAGTTGTACTTGTTGATTGAGCACCCGCTTGTTTTCTCGTATCTGTAATACTTCCGATGTTACCACCAGAACCTACAACAGATAAAGTAACACTAGGACTTAATGAATATTGATAAACTGCTCTAGCTACGATTGCATCGACCATAGTAGTGTCCATCTCTCGTAAGTTTCCACTTACTTCATATAAAGGTTTTCTTACTGCCATAATTTCTCCATTTTTTACTTGGTACCACTTTCATTTTAGTAAGTACCTCTTATTACTTATTTATATATTTATAACTCTATGCTCCTGCGCCGTAAATTGTTTTTACAACTGTTCCAGTTGAGTTTAAAATCTGCAAAGTTACTACATTTTTTAATTGATCTTGCCCAATAGCATCATCTGCCATATTTGCTTCGGCTATAGTATCTGAAGCAATCATTGTTCCTGTAACTACACCAGAACTTCCTGTAGTAACTACAGTACCAGTTTCATCTGGTAAAGTAATAACTCTATCTGCTGTAGGATCAACAACTGTTAAAGCTGTTTCAAAGTTATCTGATGTAGAACCTTCCCAAGCAATACCAGCCGTACTTGATGTATATATGTATCCACCTGTTTCAAGGTTTGAGTTTCCAAAAGATAATGTGCCTGAACTACTTATAGTATCTACTGTTAGTGTTCCATTAACAGTTAAACTATCATCAACTGTGATTGTATCTGAATCAGATGAAGTGATTGTATTACCAGCAACTTGAATAGTTCCTAATGAATGTGTACCTGTACCATTTGCATTAAAATTGCCAGGAATTGTAACGTCATTAGGTAAAGAAAATGTAACTGTATCTGTAGCTGAAACTGTAGCTGTAACTTGATTAGCTGTACTTGCAAAAGTAATTGTTTGAGTATTAGAAACTGTTTGAGTATTAGAACCGTCAGTAATATCAAATCCTAAACTTCCAGAAATAGAAGTATATAACTCATTTACAGCACCAATTACTGATGTTGCACTAATACCAGAATCAAGTGTTGCTATATCTCCAAAATCTGTTTCAGATAAAGCATTAAACTCGGTTCTAAATTCTTCGAGTGTTTGTGTTGCTGATATTGTTCTTGCAGCCATTATTTTTTAATTACCTCTTTTAATAATTTTTTAATTTCAAATAATTCATTTTTTAAAGTATTTATCTCTTTTACTGTATCTCTAAATACGTCACCTTGTTTTTGTCTATTCTTGTGACGTGACATATAAGTTTGATATTCACTTTTGTTTACATTTACAATTGCGTTAGAACTTGTATCTCTAACTAAACTTGCAAAACCTTCAACTTGTAATTTTGTCATATTAGATAGCCAATGCAATACCTCTCATATCTCTCAATACAGGTGGATATGATGAATTGGTTCCTTTCATTACTATTTTAAGTTGGAATGATGTAAAGTCGTGTATATTGGTTGCTGAATATTTGTATTCTCTAAACGTACTATCATCCTCAGCAGGTGTTATTGATACGTCAGGACTTCCGTCTGTGTTAAATGGTGTCCAACTTATATCGTCAAGTTGTCTTTCTTCATCTGGTCCTGAAACTCTAAAATACATTTCTACTTCAGATGTTGCTCTAATGTTTGCAGTCAATCTTATATCTAATGCTTTAGAGTTGTTTTCTAAAATAACTGGTTTAGTACAATACACAGCAGCTGATGATGTTCCTAAATTATTTGTATCAGCAAGATAATCTGGAGTATTGCTTGAAGTAGGACTATTTAATCTATTTGAAATTGTAAACGCACTCATTCTTTGAGTATCTAATACAGGAGAAAGTTTAGTATTTGTAGTTGTCATTTCTAATATTGTATAGAAAGATTTGCCAACACCTTTTGCAGTAACACCTAATACAGTATCTCCTGACTCATTTATTTCACTTGCAACCATTTGAGGTGATGTGAAAAATAAGTTATCATTATGTACAACGGCAAGTTTATTTGCAGCTGATGTCAATGTAAATTGTGTTTCTGATCCGTGTACTGATTTACCTGTAGATGTTCTTACAAAATAATCTATAGTTGTGCCAGGTACATTCATTGTTTGAATACCACCTAAATTTAAAACATCAAATGTTCTATTTTGAGTTGCTGTAACTGTAGCACCACCAATATCACCTGTTGCAGTTGCTGTACCAGAACCTAAAGTTATATCATAACTGTCTAAAGTTACATTTGAAATGCTTGTATATGTTCCATTAATTGGATCTGTAGTTGTATCTATTCCATTGTATGTTCCACTTGAAATACCAGCAATCGTAACATTATTATTAGTTCCATACATACCGTGATTTGGATGAAATACTCTAATAACTGACGAGCCATTTGTTGTTCTTAAAGGATTATTTTTAAGTGTTCTTGTAGATAAAGTATCATTTGTTAAAGTAACTGTACCTGTAACTTGACTAAATTCTGCTCTTCTCAATTTGAATTTCATATCTTCATTTTGTTCAGCAGACCATGTCATACCATTTTGAGATTTAAATAATACACCAGCATAAGGTTGAGCCGATATTGTTCTATTTGAGTCTAATGATGTTTCACCTATTCTTGCTACGTAAGCATTGTAATCTTGTGAGTTAGCCATTACAACAAAACAATACTCTATGTTGTTTTGTATATACACTGGACTTGAAAATGTAAATTTAGTTGCAACAGTACCATCTGTACTTGTATTTACATCACCAGGATTTAAAGTTACTTCCGAGAATGGTAATATTTTTTGTCCTGGATAACCATTAACAACATCTCTAACTTGAACTGTAACTGGTATAGCACTATCTTTCGTACTAAAGAATATATCAATTGAGGTTAAGAATACTCCACCCTCATCATCAATTAAAAATGTTTGTGCTAAAGGATCGTGGTAAGCAACTTGTCTTTCTTCCGTTCTTGTAGATGTTCTTGTAATAGACTGTGTTTCAGTAACACTTCTCATTTCAACACGAGCTTCTCTACTTGATAAAATAGTTTCTCTTACAGTTTCTAATAATCCTCTTGCAACATACTCAACATTTGCAGCTGTTTCTACGTTTGCATTTGTTAAACTATTTGAAGAAGAACTTGTTAATCTGAATAATCTTTGACCTGTTCTCCATCTAGGATTTGAACTAGTTTTAGGATCAGGTATTGCAAAAGTACCTTCAACTCTACCATTTGAATCTGTAATTAAATTACCACCCAATGAACCACCATCAGGTGTTACATATGAAGATATATCAACATTATCAAAGAATGGATAAACTTTTGTATTTGGTTTTAGTCTTGTTGCAACAAATGTTAATGTTCTACTTCTAATAAAAGGAACAAATGCAACAGAAACAACTCTATCACCAATTGATGTTCTTACTGTTTCTGGTATTGCAACTGCTCTAATTCCTGTTCTTGTTTGCGATACTTGTTGAGCAGTAGTTACTTCTTCTTTTGCAATTACTCTCCAACCATGACCACCTCTTTTTTCGTATGTACCAACTCGTCTTCTTTCAGTTTCTATAGGTCTTCCTGTCCATGTATCTTGCCATGAATTCCAAACTGTTGACATAGGAAATTCAGATAACTGTCCACTATTACCAGTTTGTCTTGTTAAGTTATCCCAACTACCATTAGGATTATTAATAACAAGTTCTGGTGCTCTTTCTGTTTCTTTCCATTCATCTCCTGGAGGTGTTAATTCTATTGAACCTATCCATGTAAATACACCAAACGGATTGACGTTGATAGCCTTACTTGCATAAGGTTGATCTATTAAAGTTGCTTCTGTATATGGTAAAGTTATTAAGTCACCAGTCTTTTGATAATTTGATGTTGTTCTATCAGCTGCAGTAATTTCTGTACCGTCATCATCTCTTTCAATTAACTGTATAGCATCTTCGTGGAATGTAGGTCGCATTTCACCCTTTGCATAGTCAATAGAAACTTTATAATCTTTATTTCCTATATCTCCAATATTGTGACCTGTAAAGTTATCTACTACGAAACCATTTTTAAATCTATCAAAACCATTTGAGTCTTGTATTTGTAAATTTTGTGCAGCTGTTTCTAATAATGAAAGTTGAGTATAATACTCTACAGTATCAATTCTACTTTCTATACGACCAATATCTCTCATTGTATATCGTTTATTATCAACGTGTTCTATTCCAACTTCCGAAGTGTCTAAAGTATATGACGGTATGTACAATGTGTATAAATGCATTGCATTATCTAAAGTACCAGGAACTCTAGGATTAATTGAACTTGCACCTTTTAAGACTTTAAAGTTACCATCTTTATCTAAAAATATTTTATCAACTCTTCCTAAATAGTATTCAAAATCTGATCTTATGTCTGAATTAAATTTAATTGGTTGTACTACTGAAGCGCCTGTACCATCAAATGATCTGTCTTGTACACCTGCGTCAATAGTTGAATCGTCATCAACTCTTGGTCTAAAATCTAAACTATCTCTTAATTCAAATCTTTCACCTGTTGCTGAAGAAGTATAAGATGGAATATTTTCATAATCAATAACGCCTGAATATGAGTCTACATCAAAGTAATCACCAGAACTGTGAGTGAAATAATCAAAGTCAATCAATAGTCTACCTGTTGGTGTTACCTCACCATCTTTTAATTTAATTCTACCAATGTCATAGAAGTTATCTCTTTGACCATTGTCTAAATCAAATCTACTTGTAATATCTGTATGTGATGTTGTAGCATCTGTACTAAAGTCAGGTGCCATGTAAACTTTATTTAATACATAAACATCTGCCTTAGCTAAACCTATTGTTCCACTTTCAATTGTTGTTTGATCTGAAATAGAAACTGTTGCACCTGAACTTAATGATTTAGATTTAGAAGTTCCAATAGTTTTATTTAAAGTTAATAAAATTTTTATATCGTGTGAAGCGTAGTTAGCACCGAAATCAATTGTTAAAATGGTTTTAGCAACATTTAATGAAAATATTACTGTACCTTCGTGGTTATTTCCAGAAAGACTTAAAATGTCTCCTACAGCACCTGTTCCACCAGAACCTAAACTTGTAATTGAACATGTGAAATCACTTTCTGTTAAATCAGCAAACGTTTCATTTACACCTGCTGAGAAAGTTGCGATACCATCTCCTGTTAAAGATGTAATTTCATGTTTTCTAAAAGTATATGTTGTATCTGAAGCATTACTGTTAGAAGTTGTTTTTAATGTTTTAATATTACTGTAAGGTAATTTAAATATAGAAACATTTTTTTCAGGTGATTGTGATTTTGCACGTCTTCTTGTTACAATTGTTTTTGTAGAAGCAGCTGCAGTTACACTTGATAATGTTAAACTTGAATTTGAAATAATAGCTTCTACTATTTTTGTTTCTATATTTCCACTATCATTTGTAAATGAAATTGAGTCACCAACTTTTAATTCTTCAGTAAATCTTGTATTAATACCTTGTACATCAGCAGAACTTGAACCAACGTCAATTGATCCAGTCAAAACAAAGTTATCTCCATTTGTAGCATCTAATGCTGTATCAGCAGTAAATGTTGGACTACCAGCCATTGCAACTTGTTTAACTGATGGTAAATCAAATGCAGTAACGCCTTTTAAACCTACAGCATCTGATTGAATAACAGCTGTGTTACTTGAAGTACCACCTGTAATAGTTTCTTCAGTAACAAATACACCTTGTACATTTGAAATTACAACAACTCCATGTGCAGCTGTTCCACCTGAACTATAACCAGTGAATGCTGATGAATCTATAGATGTTGTTCCGTCTGTGTCATATAATTCAAATGTTGTACCTGATGGGTTTCTAACTGTATAAACATTACCATTAACTTCAGTCATACCAGATACACTTGAAATTGTAACTTGCTGACCTTCTTTAAAATTATTATTTGCTGTAACTACAGCAGGATTAGCTTGACTAATACCTGTAATTGTAGCACTTTCAGTTGTAGAATGTGTTTGTACAACACCAGTTGCACCTGAAGTTCCACCAGTTACAACTTCTCCAGTTGTAAATGATTGAGCTGTTCTAATATTTAAATGAGTAAACAAAACAATATCAAAAAGATAATGTTTGTAAA
>Ga0222718_10000590_pt1 | contig 37197 bp, 36 predicted proteins | sample C33_27DmetaG_FD_165045 | JGI IMG/M metagenome (GOLD analysis project Ga0222718, IMG submission 165045) | Estuarine water microbial communities from San Francisco Bay, California, United States - C33_27D | ecosystem: Environmental > Aquatic > Marine > Unclassified | place: USA: California...
TTATGAAGGCTTGATTTTTTGGCTCTGTCACGAGCAAGTTTCCTAATTCCTGATAATTCTTTTCTTTCTTTTTCGGCTTGAACAATTTTTTTTTGAATAGATTCTGCAACAACTGGATTTTTATGTAGAAAATTATCTAAATTTTTTCCAATAAAATCATTTATGTATGACCTAACAGTACCCAAATCACCTCCCATTTCAGTAGAACCAAGCTTAGTTTTAGTCTGAGACTCAAAAACAGGTTCCATAACTTTTATACTTATTGCTGATATTATTGATTTTCTAATATCACTGGCGTCATAAGATTTTCCAAAAAATTCTCTAACTGTTTTAACAATTGACTCTCTGAATGCAGACTGATGTGTTCCACCCTGTGTTGTATGTTGTCCGTTGACAAATGAAAAATATTCTTCGCTATATTGTACTTTACTATGTGTAATAGCTACTTCTATATCATTTCCCTTTAGATGAATAATTGGATACAAAAGTTTTTCTAAATCATTATTGTCCTCTAATAAATCTTTTAATCCATTATCAGATTTGTATTTTTCACCATTAAATACAATAGTTAAACCTGGATTCAAATAAACATAATACTTAAGCATCTTTGAAACATACTCGTTTCGATACTTATAATTTTTAAAAATTGAAGTATCAGGGGTAAAAGTAACTTTTGTTCCTTTTCTTTTAGATGAAACTTCAATATCGCTCTCCTCAATTAATTCACCTTGCTCAAAAACTACATATTTAGACTTTCCGTCTCTTACAGATTCTACTTTAAAAGTAATTGATAAAGCATTTACAGCCTTAGTACCAACCCCATTTAGTCCTACGGATTTTTTAAATGCTCTTGTATCATATTTTCCTCCAGTATTCATTTTGGAAACAACATCAACAACTTTTCCTAAAGGAATCCCTCTTCCATAGTCTCTTACAGTAACACCATTATTATTAATAGATATTTCGATAGTTTTTCCAGCACCCATAACAAATTCGTCTATGGAATTGTCAAGGACTTCTTTAAGTAAAATATAAATACCATCATCTGGTGAAGATCCATTTCCTAATTTACCAATATACATTCCTGGACGCATTCTAATATGCTCTTTCCAGTCAAGGGACTTTATATTATCTTCTGTATAATTTGATGAATTTGACATGATTATGCTAAAAAGCTAATATAGCTCTTCAAAAAAAAATAAAAAATAATCAATTAATAAATTAATTAACAATGATATGAGTAGAGTTGTTGAAATCTTTTACACGTTAAATCTAAAGTGCATAACATCACCGTCTTTGACTATATAATCCTTACCTTCAATTTTAAGTTTTCCCGCTTCTTTAACCTTAATTTCATTTTTATATTCACTGTAATCATTAAATGAAATTACCTCAGCCCTAATAAAACCCTTTTCAAAATCTGTATGAATCACTCCAGCAGCCTGAGGGGCTGTCATCCCTTTATGAATTGTCCACGCTCTAACTTCCTTTTTCCCTGCAGTGAAATAAGTTTGGAGATCAAGTAAGTCATATGCTTTTTTTATAAGTTTTGATGAACCAGCTTCACTAAGACCAATATCCTCCAAGAAAGCCTTTCTATCATCATAATTATCTAATTCGTTAATATCAGCTTCAATAGCAACAGCTAAAATCAGTAAATCAGAGTTTTCATTTTTTATAGCCTCTTTTACCTGAGAAACATAGTCATTTCCATTTAAAGCAGAACCTTCGTCAACATTACAAACATATAAAACAGGTTTATTTGTAATCAAATCCAGTGTATCTGAAAATTCTTTTTGTTTTTCTGTAAAATCAATACTTCTAACTGGTTGAAAAGATTGTAAATGCGTAATAATTTTAATTAGAACTTCATTTTGAAAAATGGCATCTTTATTTCCAGTTTTAATTAATCTGGAAATTTTTTCTTTTCGTTTTTCTATTGTCTCAAGATCTTTAAGCTGTAATTCTAAATCTATAATTTCTTTATCTCTGACTGGATTAATAGATTCTTCTACATGAACAATATTGTTATCATCAAAGCATCTTAAAACATGTATTATTGCATCTGTTTCCCTAATGTTAGCAAGAAATTGATTACCTAATCCTTCTCCTTTACTGGCACCCTTAACAAGACCTGCAATATCTACGATTTCAACATTTGCAGGAATTACTTTTTCAGGATCAACGTAGGATTCTAAAAGGTTAAGTCGTTGATCAGGAACATTTATAATCCCAATGTTTGGTTCAATGGTACAAAAAGGGAAGTTAGCACTTTGTGCTTTCGTATTTGACAAACAATTAAATAAAGTTGACTTTCCAACATTTGGTAACCCTACAATTCCTGCTTTCATAAATTAATTATCTGGATGCATAAATTTTTGTTTGGATAATAAAGTTTCTTCTGACTCTACATGATTATCATCAGGGACACAACAATCAACAGGACAGACAGCAGCACATTGAGGCTCTTCATGAAAACCTTTACATTCAGTACATTTATCAGGAGATATAAAATAAAACTCATCTGAAATAGGCTCCTGGTCATTTTCAGCGTTTACACTTTTACCATTTGGCAGTATAAGATCTCCCGACAAGCTTGTACCATCAGCATATTTCCATTCATACGCCGCTTCATATATGGCAGTATTTGGGCACTCGGGCTCACAAGCACCACAATTAATACATTCGTCTGTTATTTTTATAGCCATTGTGTGGTTATTAATCTTTAACTAGATTTGCGCAAAAATAGTACCAATAAAAATCACAGACAAGTTTGAATATAGATTTAAAAAAAAGAATACTAGCATTTAATGATTTAGGAATACTCTTTAATGAGAACTTTATTGCTAAAAATGATAAAACGTTTCCAGAATGGAATTCAATCTTAGACATAAAATTAAAAGAAGCTAAATCATTCAATTCATGGTTTACCCATGAAAATCTAAAACTAAGCCTTAAGAATTGGTCCAATCAACTCAAAAAAAGAAATTTAGAGAATTGGATATCTAATTATAACATTAGCAATGATAATAATAAAACTATAGCTATAATTATGGCAGGAAACATTCCTATTGTAGGATTTCATGATTTATTGTGTTCAATGCTTCTTAATTATAAATGTATAGTTAAATTGTCCTCTGAAGATAAAGTATTAATCCCTTTTATTGTAGATTTTTTAAAACATAGATATCCTCTATTTCACAACAAAGTGACTTTTGAAGAAAATAAATTAAAAGATTTTGATGCTGTTATAGCAACTGGAAGTAGTAGTTCACACAAATACTTTGAATATTATTTTAGTAAATATCCCAATTTACTAAGAAAAACAAGACATTCTGTTGCTGTGCTTGATGGAAATGAATCTGATAATGATTTAGCACTACTATCGAATGATATATTTGATTATTTTGGGCTTGGATGCAGAAGTGTATCTAAGATATTTATCCCTAAAGGATATGATTTAGATTTATTATTTAATGCATTTTTTAAACACAAGGAAATAATTAATCACAATAAGTACGTTAATAATTTTGATTACAATAAAGCCGTGTTTTTAATGAGTGAAGAAAAATTTATTGAAAATGGGTTTATTATATTAAAACAGGATTCCAAACTTGGTTCGCCTATAGGATGTTTATATTATGAGGAGTATGAAGACGTAGAAAAAGTTTATGATACTATTAGAAAAAGTAAGGAACACATACAGTGTATTGTAAGTAATAATGTCATTGATAGAGTTACTAATTTTGGATCTACTCAATGCCCAAAACTTGATGATTATGCAGACAATGTAGACACTGTAGATTTTTTGTTGAAAATATGATGATATCTTAATTAAGGTATTGTTTTTGATTTAGTGATAATTATTAATTTGCATGCTTTTAAAATTTATGAAAAAACACAACTTTAGCGCTGGTCCAAGTATTTTACCAAAAGACGTAATTCAAAAATCTGCCCAAGGAATTCTAAATATTAATGGCTCAAACCTGTCACTTATTGAAATTTCCCACAGAAGTAAAGATTTTGTTGAGATAATGAATAATGCAACTTCCTTAGCACTAGAGTTATTAAATCTTGAAAACAAAGGTTATAAAGCTCTTTTTTTACAAGGAGGTGCAAGTATGCAATTTTTAATGACAGCTTATAATCTTCTTGAAAATAAGGCTGGATATGTCAATACTGGAGCTTGGTCTACCAAAGCCTTAAAAGAAGCAAAAAACTTTGGAAATGCCATTGAAATTGCCTCTTCCAAGAACACTAATTTTAATTACATCCCAAAAAACTACAGCATAGATGAGGATTTAGATTATCTACATATCACAACTAATAATACAATTTTTGGAACTCAGTATCATGAAATACCAGAAACAAAAAATAATTTAATTTGCGACATGTCGTCAGATATATTTTCAAGAAATATTGATTTTTCTAAATTTGCTCTGATTTATGCAGGAGCTCAAAAAAATATGGGACCGGCAGGAACAACTCTAGTAATAGTAAAAGAAGACATTTTGGGTAAAGTTTCTAGAAACATTCCTTCAATGTTAGATTATAAAATTCACATTGATAAAGAAAGTATGTTTAATACACCTCCAGTGTTTGCTGTTTACACTTCAATGTTGACTCTTGAATGGCTTAAAGAAAACGGAGGAATAAAATCAATTGAAACTAAAAATATAGAAAAAGCAAATCTACTTTATAATGCCATTGACTCAAATGAACTTTTTACTGGATTTGCAGAAAAAGAGGATAGAAGTTTAATGAACGTGACTTTTAATTTAACTAATCAAGAGCATAAACAGCATTTTGATAAATTATGTATTGATGCAAATATTAGTGGTGTGAATGGTCACAGATCTGTTGGAGGTTACAGAGCATCTATTTACAACGCTTTGGATCTCAATTCTGTTAAGGTTTTAATTAATGTAATGAACGAATTAAAAACAATTATATAAAATGATAAATATCCTAGCAAATGATGGTATTTCAAATTCAGGTATTGATGCTCTTAAAAAATCTGGTTTTAATATCATTACCACAAACGTAGCGCAAGAACAGTTAGAAAATTATATTAATAAAGAAAACATTAGTGTTATTCTAGTTAGAAGTGCTACAACTGTAAGAAAAGATCTTATTGATAACTGTCCTGGAATAAAAATTATTGGACGAGGAGGAGTTGGTATGGATAATATTGATGTTGAATATGCAAGGTCGAAAAATATTCATGTAATAAATACTCCAGCAGCTTCATCTGCTTCAGTTGCTGAACTAGTTTTTGCACATCTTTATGGTGGTGTAAGATTTTTACATGAATCTAATAGATCTATGCCACTTGAGGGTGATTCAAACTTTAAGAAATTAAAAAAAGCGTTTGCTAAAGGTGTTGAATTAAGAGGAAAGACAATTGGAATTATTGGATTTGGAAGAATTGGAAGAGAAACAGCAAAGATTGCACTTGGAATTGGAATGAATGTTATTGCATATGATAAATTTTTAGAGAGTGCTGATATCAAATTAGAATTTATGGATAATAAAACTATTGATTTTAACATAAAAATTTCAAAATTTGATGACTTACTAAAGGGCTCTGACTTTATCAGTCTTCATGTTCCTGCCCAGAAAAATTATGTAATAGATAAAAGTGAATTCAACAAAATGAAAGATGGAGTTGGAATAATAAATGCTGCACGTGGTGGTGTTATAAACGAAGTTGAATTAGTATCTGCTTTAGAATCTGGAAAAGTTGCATTTGCAGGATTAGACACCTTCGAAAAGGAACCAAAACCTGAAATCCAATTATTAATGAATTCTAAACTATCATTAACACCTCATATTGGAGCTGCAACTAATGAAGCACAAGACAGAATTGGTTTAGAATTAGCAGAACAAATTTCGAATCTATTAAAATAAATGATAGACAGAATCAAAAAGAAATGGGGAATTGAAAATAGCTTTCAATTTATTGTAATTCTAATTGTATTTGCCGTTACAGGATCTGCTTCAGCAGGAATCTCAGGTCCAATTGCTGATTACTTTGAATTAGACAATTTACATGTTCTTTTGTATTGGCCTATTCGTTTATTAATAGTTTTTCCTATTTATCAAATTTTACTTATTTGGTTTGGTTTTGTTTTTGGAGTGACAGTTAGTGTAATAACTTTTCAAAAAGACAAATTCATATTCAATTTTTTTTTAAAAATGTCAATATTATTTTCAAAAAAATTAATCAAATTTCTTTCTTTTGGAATTTTATTTAAAGACTAGACATCTTTCAAAAATGAATTTTTTGAATTCAAAAGTTTTTTAATTTTTGGTCCAATAACAACTGAACAATAAGGAACATTTTTATTAAGATTATAGTAATTGTGATGATAATCTTCTGCTAAGTAAAATTCAGATAGATCCTCGATTGTTGTAACTATTTTTTTATCAAAAGTTTTATCTAATTCTTCAATGTAGTTTTTTAAAATTTCGACTTCCTTATCATCATTGGTAAAAACAGAAGACCTGTACTGAGTACCAATATCATTTCCCTGTCTATTTAATGTTGTAGGATCATGAGTTGAAAAAAAAACAGAAAGCAAGTCTTCAAACAAGATTTTTGAAGAATCATAGTCAATTTTTATAATCTCTGCATGTCCTGTGTATCCTTCACATACTTGTTCGTATGATGGATTTTTAACATGTCCACCCATATAACCTGGAAAAATAGAAACTACACCATTAATTTTCTTAAAAATAGCCTCTGTACACCAAAAACACCCTCCACCAAAATAACACGTTTTAATCATATTTTTTTATCAAATTTGTTTCTTAAAATTAGTTAAATTTGCCTAGCATTTAAATAATTAAATGAAAAAACTCATACTACTATTTTTTATCTTTTCAATAACACTAGGTCATACACAAAACAGAAAAGAAATTGAAATCACCAGATTTAGTTCTCCACCAATAATTGACGGTATTATTGACGATATACAATGGAAAGATTTAAAACCTGCTACAGGTTTTGAAAGGTGGATGCCAAACAATGGCCAAAGCGAAAGAAAAGGTTATGAGTCTTATATTTATGTAGGATATGATGATAGTGGTATTTATTTGGCTGGTAAATTCAAAGACCCTGATCCAAACTCAATCCCTAGAGAATTTAGTCAAAGAGATGAGGTTTGGTTGAATGCTGATTCATTTTGGTTAAGTATTAATACTAATGATGATAACATGAATGATCAAGGTTTTCAAATAACTAGTGCTGGAACTTTAGGTGACACTTACACTTCTGGTGAATTTTCCCCCAGTGACTGGAACTTTGATACTGTTTTTGAAGGTAAAGTATCTATTGATGAAAATGGATGGAATATGGAAATGAAAATTCCATATAGCGCTTTAAGATTTCCTACGACAAATATTCAGTCTTGGGGAATACAGTTTTCAAGAAGGATTGTAAAGCTTGGAGAATTTTATACTTGGAACTATGTTGATCAAAAGATATCAAATTTTAGAGAGTCATTGGGCTTATTAAAAGGTCTTAAGAATATTTCACCCCCTACTCGATTATTCTTTTATCCTTATCTTCAATCTTCTGTAGATTTAAACAAAAACAGCAAGCCACTAAATGGATATTCTGCTGGGATGGATTTAAAATATGGAATTAATAATAATTTTACTTTGGACGCTACTTTAATCCCTGATTTTGGACAAGTAGCATTTGATGAAAAAGAATTAAACCTTAGTCCATTTGAACAAAAATTTGATGAAAACAGAGCTTTTTTTAGTGAAGGTGCTCAACTATTTCAAAAAGCAGACAGTCAAGGTTTCAGAGGAGGTAGTTTTTTTTATAGCAGAAGGATTGGAGATGACATCTCCTTTGATCTCGATGAATTACTTGAAAATGACGAAGAATTAATTAATTATGATACAAAGGCAAATCTGATTAACTCAATAAAATTAACTGGAACTACAAACTCTAAATTAAGTATTGGAATAATCAACTCTATAACCGAGAAGGCTTATGCTAATATTAGGGATTTAAATACAAATGAGGTTATTAAGAAACTCATAGCTCCACTAACAAATTATAATGTTTTATCGCTAAGCCAGCAAATCATAAATTCTTACTCAACTGTTTCATTCTTAAATACTAATGTCAATAGAGGAAATAGTTTTAACAACTCTAATAATAGTGCTTTAATAGTCGATTTATATGACAACAATAGAAAATACAGTTTCAGTGCAAGTGTTTTCCAAAGTAATTCTAAAATATTTTCTGACACAAAAGGATTTAGGGGTGGCTTAGATTTTGGAGAACTAACAGGAAATTTTCGTTTCAATATTGGTTGGAATGGAGTTGATGCAAACTATTATCAGAATGATCTTGGTTTTTATAATTTAAGAAATGATCAAAGAATATGGTCAAGAATTCAGTTTTTAACTTTTGAACCTAATCAATCTTATGAAAAAATTGAAGCTTATTTGTGGATGAGTGAAAGAAGTAGATTTTACCCAAAAATATTAAAATCTCAGGGTGCAAGAATTGGTTTTACTTTAACTACCCTAAATCTTGAAGAAATAAAAGGAAGCTTCGATTATACTTCAAAATATAAAGACTTTGAAGAAACAAGAAAAGATGATGTTTTTATATTTCAACCAGCTACATATGAACTTGAATTAAATTATGTATCAGATGTTAGAAAGAGGATTAACTTTAGGTCAGGAATAGAATACTCCTCTGGAATAAATGAACAATTTGATGAAAATTTTAATGAAATTCAGTTAGATTTATATTCTTTATTTAGAGTTTCTGATAAGTTTAAAATTGAGCTTGGAATTTCAAATGGTTTAAGCAATAATGAAATTGGATATGTTTATAATGATAATTATAACATTTACTTTGGTAATAGAAAAGTTAAGTTTATGGAAAACAACTTGTCATTAAATTATAACTTCAATTCATATAAATCTTTAGAATTAAAATTTAGACAATTTTGGAGTTCAGCACTATACAAGGAAAATTTTTTCAAACTAAAAGACGATGGTAATAGATCTATTTCAGAAAAAAAGATTTCAGATTATGATCCAAATACAAATTTCAACCTTTGGAATCTTGATTTAAGTTATGATTGGGAGTTTTCACCAGGAAGTAAGTTGACTTTGCTTTACAGAAATAATATATTTAACGAAGATAATCTTTCAGGAATTTCTTATTACAGAAGTACTAAAGAATTATTTGAAAACCCAATTAACCATCAATTCTCATTAAGAGTTAATTATTTTATAGATTACAACCTGCTTAAAAAGAAAAAAATATAAAATGATTTCTGTTAAAAATGTTTCTAAAACTTACAATAACAAGAAAGTTCTTGATAAAATTGATCTTGAAATAAAACAAGGTGAAATAGTATCCATTGTAGGTCCATCTGGAGCTGGAAAAACAACTCTTTTAAATATAATAAGCACTTTAGACAAGCCTGATGTCAATACTTTATCCGAAGTAATGATTGATAATATTGACGTTACTAATTTAAACGATTCTAAACTTTCAAAATTTAGAAATACTCAAATCGGATTTATATTTCAATTTCATGAACTTCTTCCTGAGTTCAGCGCTATAGAAAATGTAATAATTCCAGCAATAATTAAAGGTGAAAATAAAGAATCATCCATCAAGAAAGCCATGGAGATTCTAGATTCACTAGGTCTCTCAAAAGTTATTAATCAACAACCTTCTCAACTTTCCGGAGGAGAGCAACAAAGAGTAGCTGTTGCAAGAGCTCTTATAAATGATCCTAAGATCATTTTTGCAGACGAACCTAGTGGTAACTTAGATTCAAAATCATCTGAATTATTACACAAATTATTTTTTGATTTAAGAAAAAAACACAACATCACTTTTGTTATTGTAACTCACAATAAAGATTTGTCAAATATGACAGACAGAAAACTAAATCTTGTTGATGGTAAATGGGCTTAGTTATTCTGAATTAAAAGATTTTTTAGATGAAAAATATTTTGAATACAATCAAAGGAAATTTATAGAATCGGATCCAATTCAAATTCCACATACTTTTTCAAAAAAAGAGGACATAGAAATTAGTTCTTTTTTAACTGCAACAATAGCTTGGGGACAACGTAAAACAATTATCAAAAACTCCTTCAAAATGATGGAGTTACTGGATAATTCACCTCATGAATTTGTTTTAAACTCAACTGAAAAAGAAATAAATAAATTATTTATTAAACACAGAACTTTTAATGAAATTGATTTTAGATATTTTATAAAAAAACTGAAAGTTATCTACAAAGAATACGATGATATTGAGATGATTTTTCATCAAAATTTAAAAAATAAAAATTTACATAATTCAATTCACAAGTTTAGATCATTATTTTTTAATATTGATTTTCCACAAAGAACAACAAAACATATTAGTGATCCTTTTAAAGGATCTGCTTGCAAGAGAATCAACATGTTTTTGAGATGGATGGTTAGGAATGATATAAATGGAGTTGATTTTGGAATATGGAAAAAGATTTCACCATCATATCTCTCGTGTCCATTGGACGTACATAGCGGAAGAGTAGCTAGAAAGTTAGGATTACTAAAAAGAAAACAAAATGATCATAAAGCTGTAATTGAGCTAGATAAATTTCTTAGAAAATTAGATCCCATGGACCCAGTTAAATATGATTTTTCATTATTTGGATTAGGCGTATTTGAAGGATTTTAAGAATTAATAATCAATAAATTCAAATCAATTCCTATATTTGCCTCGCATTTAATTTTTAAATGCTCTATTAAGTAACTTGATTGCATGTCTATAATTCTTAAATCTGCAAAAGTTATAAATGCCGAAAGTAAATACAACGGTACTAAGCAAGATATTTTAATTTCCGAAGGTAAAATTGTAAAAATTGCAAAATCTATTATTGATAAAAATGCTACTATAATTAATATCAAAAACCTTCATGTTTCTAATGGTTGGTTTGATAGTAGCGTGTCTTTTGGTGAGCCTGGTTTAGAAGAAAGAGAAACAATTGAAAATGGTTCTGATGTTGCATCAAAAAGTGGATTTACTGGAATCCTTTTAAATTCTAATACAAAACCTGTAGCTGACAATCAAACTGATATTTCATTTATTAAATTAAAGTCAAAGAATTCAATCTGTAACATTTATCCCCTAGGAGCATTAACTATTTCTAGTAAATCAGTTGAGATGGCTGAACTTTTTGATATGAAAAATTCAGGTGCAGTAGGTTTTTATGACTATAAGAAACCTATTCTTAATTCAAATTTGCTTAAGACTTCTTTATTGTATTCTCAATCCTTTGATTCTGTTGTAATGTCTTTTCCTATGGACAAATTAATTGCAAAAAATGGAATAATTAATGAAGGAAAGATTAGTGTGAGTTATGGAGTTAAAGGAATTCCTAATTTTTCCGAAGAAATTCAAATTAACAGAGACCTTCATATTTTAGAATACACTGGAGGAAAACTACATATACCTACTATTTCAACTAAAAACTCATTAGATCTGATTAAAAAAGCCAAATCAAAAGGATTAAATGTTTCCTGTAGCGTAGCAATTCATAATTTAATATTCAACGAAGAGAAATTAAAGGATTTTGATACTAGATTCAAGGTTCTTCCTCCCCTAAGATCAGAAAAAGATAGGTTAGCGTTAATTAAAGGAGTTAAAAATGGGGAAATTGATCTTGTAACCAGTGATCATTGTCCAATTGACATTGAAAATAAGAAAACTGATATATATAACGCCAAATTTGGTACAATTGGTCTAGAATCCTTCTTTGGAGCATTAAATTCATTATTTACAACCGAAGAAACAGTGGAGATATTAACAAAGGGAAGAGAAATATTTAATATTGAAACTATACAGTTTAAAGAAGGTTCAACTGCAAATTTATCTTTATTTACTGTTGATGATGAGTACGAATTTTCTAAAGAAAATATTTTATCTAAATCAAAAAACAGTGCTTTTTTAGGATTTAAAATGAAAGGAAGACCTATTGGAATTATTAATTCTAATAAGACCTGTATAAATGAATAAATTACCTTTTTTTCACATTCACAGAAAATCGAACCTTGAAAACGTACCTTCTCCTCTAATTCTTATGGTACACGGATATGGAAGTAATGAGCAAGACTTATTTTCTTTTTCAAGAGCCATTCCTGAAGAATTTACTATTATATCGATAAGAGGTGATATTGAAATTCAATACAATGGCTATGCTTGGTACAACATTTCTATAGATTATAATGGTAATAAAAGCTATGATACCGATAAAGCAATTGAATCAAGAAATAATATTTTCAAAACAATCGAAATTTGTAAAAAAAAATATAATATTGACTCCAATAACATAACATTATTGGGTTTTAGTCAAGGATCTATGCTTGTTAATGCAGTTGCATTAACTTTTCCAGAAAAAATAAGAAATGTAGTATCTCTTAGTGGAGCATTTGATCCCAATATAATAAACTTATCAAGTTCAAATTCTTTGAAAAAATTATCATTTTATGTTTCACATGGGCTAAATGATGAAATTCTTCCATTTAATCTTTCAAAAGAAAGTTTAAATATTTTAAAAGAGAATAATATAGATTATACATTTGAGGAGTATCCAATTGGACATGGAGTATCCCCTGAAAACTTTAAATCTATGATGAAATGGTTAATTGAAAAAACTAACTAATATTTAAAGTTAATCCGTCGTAGGAAAGAAAAACATCTTCTGGTAAAGTTTTGGAGACTTCTTCATGAAAACCTAACAAATGACTAATGTGAGTTAAATATGTTTTTTTAGGTTTGATTATACTTATTAAATCCAGAGCTTCTTTCAAGTTCAAATGTGAAAAATGCTCTTTAATTCTTATACAATTTAAAACTAGAACATCTAAACCTTTGAGTTTATCTAATTCGATGTTATTAATTGTTTTTAAATCTGTTATGTAAGCAAAGTTGTTTATTCTATATCCAAAAACTTGTAGTTTAGCATGTAAATAATTTATAGGAACAACTTGGATCCCAGAGTGAACTATTGGCTTATTAGGCTCAATTAAATTAGTTTTAATTGACGGAGAACCTGGATACTTATCATCTTCTTTAAATATATAACTAAATCTAGTTGAAAGATTATTTATCACTCTTTGGTGAGCATAAATAGGAATTTTACCATCTCTAAAACAAAAAGGCCTAATATCATCTAACCCCGCTGTGTGATCAGAATGTTCATGAGTAAAAAAAATGGCATCAATTTTCTTACAATTTGAATTGATCATTTGTTGTCTAAAGTCAGGACCACAGTCAATAATAAAAGTTTTCTTTTCAATGTCAATTCTAATTGAAGACCTAAGTCTTTTATCCCTAAAATCTTTGCTCAAACAGACTGGATGATTGCTTCCAATAAAAGGAATTCCTGTTGATGTTCCAGTACCTAAAAATGTAACAGTCAATTTTTTTTATTTAAATATATATTATTCATTGATAAACTGCTAACTTAGCATATATATTTAAATAAATATGTCAATTTCTTTAAAGGGAGATAAACCTTTCGAAAACATTCCCTCAATTAAAGCCAAGGCTTTAAGAATCAATTTTAATGAACATATTTATGGTACTTTTGCTGAAATAGGTGCTGGTCAAGAGGTTGCTAGACATTTCTTTAGGTCAGGTGGTGCTTCAGGAACGATTGCCAAAACAATGAGTGCTTATGATAAAGAATTTAGTGATGCCATATACGGAGTAGAACCTGACAACAGATACGTATCTGAATCAAGGCTTAAAAAAATGCTTTCTCATGAAATCAACCTTCTAGAGTCTAGAATGGATAGATCAAAACATCCTAATAAAATGTTTTTCACCTATGCTAATACTGTTGCAACTATTGATTTTGCAAAAAAATACAGAGGACATGGTTGGATGGGACTAAAATTCCAAACAGATTCATCTGATGATTACAGTGAAATTTTAATTCATGTAAGATTTAATTTATTTGAAGCTAGAGCTCAACAGGAAGCTTTGGGATTAATGGGTATAAATTTAATTTACGGTGCCTATTACAAACATGATCAGCCCAGAAAATTGTTAAAATACTTAAATGACCACATAGATCCAGGTGCAATTGAAATTGACACTGTAAATTTTTCTGGCCCATTATTCAAAGATGTTGATAATCGCTTAATGAGCTTAGAGCTTGTTAAAAATGGAATGACTGAAGCTGTTATGTTTGGGCCTGATGGCAACAATATTCTTCCAGCTAGAGTTTTATATAAAAAAAATATTCTAGCCATTAGAGGAAGTTTTAGACCTGTTACTAAAGTGAATGAAGATATGTATGATAAATCGATTGAAATCATGTCACATGAAGAAGATTACAATGAGAATGAACATTTAACATTATTTGAAATTACATTATCTAACTTAAAAACATCAAACGGAGATGTAAACGAAATAGATTTTATTCACAGAGCAACCTTATTATGCTCACTGGGTATGACAGTGATGATTACAAATTTTAAAGAATACTACAGATTAGCTGAATATTTTTCAAATTATACTCAAGAAAAAATAGTTCTTACCATGGGTGTAAATAATTTAGTAGAAATATTTGACGAAAAATATTATAATCATTTAAGTGGTGGTATACTTGAAGCTTTTGGCAAACTCTTTTACAAAAACTTAAGAATTTTTCTATACCCAATGAAAAATAAAAAAACTGGAGAGATTATAAATAGTAACAACCTACACGTTGCTTCCAGAATGAAAAACCTTTACAAATTCTTTAAGTTTAATAACAAAATCATTGATATATTTGGATTTGACAAGACATTGCTTGACATCTATTCTATAAAAGTTTTAAAAATGATCAAAGAGGATCAAAAAGGTTGGGAAAAAATGCTGCCTAAAAAAGTCACATCACTAATTAAAGAAAAAAAACTTTTTGGATATAATTAATTATTCATCAAGTATTTGAGAGGTATGGTCTTTAGTTTTTACCTTTTCAATAACTCTAGTAATTGTACAGTTTTCATCAAAAACAAAAGTAGTTCTTAAAATTCCCTCATATTCTTTACCCATAAATTTTTTAAAGCCCCAAACACCAAAACTATTTACCAATGTTTTTTCAGTATCAGCTAACAATGGATAAGGAAATCCAAATTTTTTTGAAAAAGAGGCTTGATGTTTTACTTGATCAGCACTTACTCCAAAAATAGTGTAACCAGCATCTGTTAGTCTATCATAATTTTCTGATAAATTACATGCTTGCGCTGTACATCCTGGTGTATTGGCTCTTGGGTAAAAAAACAAAACTACTTTCTTTCCTTTAAAATTATCTTGAGTTACTGTATTACCTTTATCATCTAAGCAAGAAAAAGAAGGTAATTTATCTCCAATTTTTAACATAATTAAGATTTTTTATTTTCTAAATTTACTGAATATATGAATAAGACAGAAAAAATTAAATACATAATTGAAACACTAGAACTTTTGTTTCCTGAGGTTCCTATTCCATTAGACCATAAAGATCCTTACACTTTATTAATCGCTGTTTTACTTTCTGCTCAAAGTACTGATGTTGGAGTGAATAAAATAACGCCAATTCTTTTTAAAAAAGCTGATAACCCCTATGATATGGTTAAATTAACGGTTGATGAAATACGAAATATAATACGTCCGGTAGGTTTATCTCCAATGAAATCTAAAGGAATACATGGTTTATCAAAAATACTTATATCAAAACACAATGGTAAGGTTCCTCAAAATTTTACTGAACTAGAAGCTCTTCCCGCTGTAGGACATAAGACAGCCAGTGTAGTAATGGCTCAAGCTTTTAATATTCCAACATTTCCAGTAGATACTCATATTCACAGATTAATGTATAGATGGGGTATGTCTAATGGGAAAAATGTCAAAACAACAGAAAAAGATGCGAAACGATTATTTCCTGAAAATTTATGGAACAAATTGCACTTACAGATAATTTGGTATGGAAGACAGTATTCTCCTGCAAGAGGTTGGAATATCAATAATGATCCTATTACTAAAAAAATTGGCAGAAAGTCCATAGTAAATAAACTGATTTAAAGATTATATTTACAGATTATTCTTAAACTTGAAAAATCTTAAACTTGAATCTAAATTCATCAAACTAAGAGGTGCTAAAATGCACAATCTTAAGAACATTGATTTGGATATTCCAAAAAATAAATTAGTGGTTATAACTGGTTTATCTGGATCTGGAAAATCAAGCCTAGCATTTGATACTCTATATGCAGAAGGACAGAGAAGATATATTGAAAGTTTATCTTCTTATGCCAGACAGTTTTTAGGAAAATTAAATAAACCAAAAGTTGATAGTATAATTGGAATTTCTCCTGCAATTGCAATTGAACAAAAAGTAAATAACTCAAATCCAAGGTCAACTGTTGGAACTTCCTCTGAAATTTATGATTACTTAAAACTATTATACGCAAGAATTGGAAGAACATTTTCTCCTGTTTCAAATTCAGAGGTGAAAAAAGATTCTATTGATTCAGTACTAGAAAAAATTAAAAAATTTAATATTGATGATAAGTTTTTAATCTTATCTCCAAAAAAAATAGATAAACAATCAAGTAGTAAACAAGTTTTAGGCACCATAAAAGATCAAGGGTTTGCAAGAATTAAAATAAATGGAGAAGTAAAAAGAATTGATGATTTAAAAGAAATAGATCATAATGATTTTTACATAGTTGTTGATAGATCAATATATAAAGATGATACTGATTATATTAACAGATTATCTGATTCTTTAGAATTAGCTTTTTTTGAAGGTAATGGAGAAATAACAATAGAAAATATTAATACTAAAAAGAAGCTTTATTTTAATAATAAATTTGAAAAAGATAATATAAAATTTAATGAACCTTCTCAACATCTTTTTAGTTTCAATAACCCTTTGGGCGCATGTACTAAATGTGGTGGATACGGAGATATTGTTGGAATTGACCCTGAACTTGTTATTCCAAACACAGGATTATCAGTTTACGAAAATGCTATAGCTCCATGGAAAGGAGATAAATTAAAAAAATACAAAAATGAATTAGTAAAGAATGCATCTAATTTTGATTTTCCAATTCATAAACCATATTACAAACTAAAGGAAGAACAAAAACAATTAATTTGGAATGGTAACGAATATTTTAAAGGAATTAATCATTTTTTCAAAAAACTTGAATCAAAAATTTATAAAATTCAAAACAGAGTAATGCTTTCCAGATATAGAGGAAAAACTAAATGTTCTTCTTGCAATGGAAATAGACTTAAAGAAGAAGCCTCTTATGTGAAAATAAATGGAAAATCAATAACTGATCTCGTTCAAATCCCCATAAGTGAATTACAATCATTCTTTATTAAATTAAACTTGTCCAGATATGAAGTTGAATTATCAAAAAGAATACTTAAAGAAATTAATAACAGATTAAAATTTATTAATAAAGTTGGTTTAGGATATTTAACTTTAAATAGACGTTCAAGCACTCTATCTGGGGGAGAATCTCAACGAATTAACCTTGCTACATCATTAGGAAGCTCATTAGTAAGCTCTTTATATGTATTAGACGAACCAAGTATTGGTCTACATTCAAAAGATACTGAAAAACTAATTGAGGTACTAAAAGAATTGAGAAATTTAGGAAATACTGTACTTGTGGTTGAACATGATGAAGATATTATTAGATCAGCAGACCAAATTATAGATATTGGTCCTGAAGCAGGATCAAATGGAGGAAAAATAGTTGCACAAGGAACATTGAAAAAAGTTTTAAATTCTGAAGGTTTAACATCAAGGTATCTAAATAACCTTGAAAAAATCATGATTCCCTCAAAAAAACGATTTAGCTCTGGAAAAATAGTTGTCAAAGGTGCAAGAGAAAATAATCTTAAAAATATAAATGTTGAATTTCCTTTGAACAATTTGACAGTTGTCACAGGTGTTTCAGGGAGTGGTAAAACAACATTAGTAAAGAAAATTTTATATCCAGCTCTTTTAAAAGAAAAAGGGATTTTTAAAATTAAACCTGGCCAATTTGATTCATTAGATGGTGATATGGATAAAATAAGTGAAGTTGAATTTATTGATCAAAAACCTATAGGGACTTCATCAAGATCAAATCCAGTTACCTATTTAAAAATCTATGATGATATTAGGAATCTATATGCATCTCAAAAACTATCGAAATTAAATAACTTTAAAGCAAAACATTTTTCATTTAATGTTGATGGTGGCCGTTGTGAAAACTGTAAAGGAGAGGGTACAGTAAAAATTGAAATGCAATTCATGGCCGATGTAAACTTGCTGTGTGAAACTTGTAAGGGAAAACGATTTAAGAAAGAAGTTTTAAAAGTAAAATTTCATAAAAAAAACATAGACGATATTTTAAAAATGACTGTAGATGAAGCTATTGATTTTTTTAATTCAAACAATAGCACCAAAATATCTTTAAAGCTAAAACCTCTTCAAGATGTTGGGATGGGATATATTCAACTTGGGCAGTCCTCTTCTACTCTTTCTGGTGGTGAAGCACAAAGAATAAAATTGGCTACTTTTTTACTAAAAGGAAATAAAGAAAAAAATACATTGTTTATTTTTGACGAACCAACTACTGGATTGCACTTTCACGACATAAAAAAGTTACTTAAATCTTTTAACTCTCTTTTAGATAATGGACATTCGATAATAGTAGTTGAACATAATTTAGACTTAATTAAATGTTCTGATAACATTATCGATCTGGGACCTGAAGGGGGTGAAGAAGGTGGAGATTTAATTTTTAATGGAAAACCTAGTGATATTCTCAAAAATAAAAATTCTCAACTTTCAAAATACTTAAAATCAAAAATTAGTATTTAATAAATCTTTCATTTTTTTAGATACACCAAAAAAATAAATGATAATGACATATGTCATTAATATTATTACAGATCTAATTATAATCTCAATCAATGGGCTTAATTCTAAATTGATATAGCTATTAAAAAAATAAATTAATAAAATTGAAGTAAAGATTTTTATTGAATTAAAATTAAAAGGCTGTAGTTTGACTTTATATCGGATATAAATAATTTTTAACACTGTAAAAATTAAAAGCACAATAAAAGTTGAAATCGCTGCTCCATTAATCCCGTATAAATCGATTAAATAGTCATTCAAAAAATATACAGATACAGCCATTGCTATTGAAAATGGAAGAGTAATTTTATAAAACTTTGAAGTTGCTAAAATTGCTGGTCCACATCCAAAACTCATCTGAATTAATTTTGCTGAAGATATTATCAATACAACTAATGAGGCATCTGAGTACTCTTGATTATTTAACAACATATAAAAAGAGTCAATATTTAAATTAATTAAAAGAAAAAAAAGACCACACACTATCAACAAATTTTCAGAACTTTGTTTATACAGATTCTTTAATTCTACAAAATTTTCTTCATTTAAAGCTTTTGCAACTAGAGGGTTTATAATTTGAAACATAGCTCTTCCTGGAATCTCTACAACAGTTGCTATAAAAACCGCAACAGCATAATATGCAGTTTGACTTATTGCCTGTTTCTGAGGAATCATGTATTTATCAATATCAATTAAAAAACTTGCAGCAGAACCAGCTAATAAAATATATATTGAGTATAAGAGTATTTCTTTAAAGTTATTTGGGATTTTTACAGAAAATTTTGGGGTGTATAAGAACAATGAGTAGATTATCATTATAATTAATCTAATGTAATATAGTCCTGTGAGCCACCATACAAAATTTTCCTTTGTTAAAATGTCAATGGATACCAAAAAAAGTAAAATAAATACAGCTATTCTAGGGTATATTTCTTTAAGTATATTTCCGAAAATAGATTTGAACTGAACTCTAGACCAAGCATAAAAAACTTCAAAATATGAAGTTGCAAATGAAACTAGAAATATAACCCAAACATATGATTTTATAATTGGATTCTTTACAGAAAGAAATTCAGCAATTAAATCATGAAATTGAACAACTAAAAAACAGACAGGTAAAATAAAAAATAAAGGCAAAAAAATTATACTTGAGAGAAACTCATCTTTTTCTTTAATATTTTTAAAAGAGCTAAAAAATTTGATTATTGTGTGCTGTGCTCCAAATGACATAAGAGGTTGTAATAAATTTGAAGTAGCTAATAAAAAAACAACTAAACCATAATATTGTTCCCTTAAAAATTCAGGATAAAAATATAAAGTGTTGATACCGCCAATTAAAATAGCAACAGTAATAGTTACTATATTCCAAGAAGTTTGCTTAAAAACTATTCCCATTATCAGATTAATTTTTTAAGTAGTTTATTTAACTCAAGAGTTAAGTTTGAAATTAAATATTTATCAGAACTATTCTTGTTTAAAATTAGCTTATTGTTTTTAAAATTAGAATAGAGTTCTAAAATATGATTTTTTAAATCAAACTCATTTGAAAAGTTAAATACATTCCCTGAATTGGTTTCTTTCACAATATTATATGTATCACTGTTTTTATTAGAAAATGTAATAATTGGAATTTTATATGATAAGTAATCATAAAATTTACCTGGAATCAAATTCCCTCCTTTTGAATCGTTTATATCACACAATAGAAATACACTAGATTCACAAAGATGTTTATTGAGTTTTAACTTACTTGTATATCCAATAAAACTGACATTTTTTCCTAACTCAATAATATTCTTGTTTTTATAAATTGAGTTGTCAAAATCCCCAATTAACTTAATTTTTAAATCATTTTTGAAGGACTCATTTGATTTACACAAATCAGTTAATACTTTCCAGAGCATCAGAGGATTTTGAGAAGATTTCATTACACCAGAGTAAACTATGTTAAATAACCCGCTATTATTAACCTCATTATATTTTTGGAAACCATTATTTATTAAATAAGTATTTGAGTTAACTTTTGAATATGCATTTCTCAAAGATGGAGATGTAACGATAACTGAGTCAGCACTTTTTAAACAGATTTCTTCCCATTTTAAATGCTTATTGAAAATATAATTAGACATTGGCATTATTCTAAATTGAAAAAAATCAGACCATGGGTCTCTAAAGTCAGAAATCCATTTAATATTTGTTTTAGATTTAATTTTATATCCTATTATGTTTAAACTAAAAGGAGGAGAACTAGTAATTAAATAGTCTATTTTATTTAAGTTAATGTATTTGATAGCTGTTTTTACAACTTTATTAATCCAAAATTTTCTTGAGTCAGGGAAAAAGAAATTAGCACGAATAAATAATTTTATTTTATTAAATAAACCATTAGAATTAATATTATCAGAATTTGAATTATTTGATTTAAAAAATTTAGCAGGTTCAAATGAAGAAATTTTAATAACTTTTATTTTGGAACTCACATAATTTTCTAATTCTTGATCAAATAATTGATAATTTTTAGATTTTGATGTAATAACAGAAACATCGTATCCCATTTCAGCTAAATTATTAGCAAAATATAACCACCTCTGAACACCTGAACCACCCGCTGGTGGCCAATAATATGTAATTAATAATATTTTTTTATTTTGCATACATACTTACAATTTGTTGAGAAACAATTTCATTATTCAAATGATTTTCAATTGCAATTTTACAATTTAAACTATAGGTTTTCAATTTTTCAGAGTTCTTGTATAATTCAAGAACTGATTTTGAAAAATCATCTGAATTTTCAGTTTTAAATAATTCACCAACTTTATATTTTTCAATAATTTCTTTCTGGGCTAAAACATCACTACATATTAATGGACATCCAAAAGACATGTATTGAAAAATTTTATTTGCATAAGTTGTATCGTGATGAATGTTTGAAGTTAAAGGAGATATCCCAATATTAGCAATTGATAAATACGAAGGAAATTCGGATTCATTTTTCCAACCTTCAAGAGATACGTAATCTTTCAGATTATTTTTTATTACTAAAGACTTTAAACTATTATCGTAAGAACTTGCCCCGACTACAACTAACATTAAGTTTGGAATTAAATTCTTCAATTTAACCATAGAATTAATAACCATATCTAAACCTCTTCTTTTTGAGGTATTTCCTAGGTAAAGCAATACAAATTTTGACTTAAATTGATTAATTATTGAATTATTTAAATCATAGTTTTTATAAAATTGTTTTTTTACTGTATTTGGATATACAGTAATTTTTTTTGATTCAACACTAATTCTTTTAGAAATTTCATCTTTTGCAGCATTAGTTACAACAATAATATTGTCTGATAATTTTATATACTTTTCTTCAGCAATTTTCCATTTTTGTGGAGAAATCAAAATCTTCCCTAAGTTAGAATTAACATGTTTATAAAACTTCATTATTTCAGGTCTATTTTCATGTAAATCTAGTGTTGTTGGTATATTCGTTTTATTAGCATGAAAAACCGAGCTTGCAATCTGTATATCATGAATATGTAAGTGTTCTATTTCATTTTCTTTTATAAAATGAGATATTTTTCTGCCCATAAAATATTTATAAAATGGAAAGGTGTAAGCTAATGCGGAAAACTTATACAGTAATTTTGAGCAATAATATCTTTTTAATTTTATTGAATTTAAGATATCATTTCTTTTAAAATCTTTTTTGAAAGAAATGCAAAAAAGAAAAACTTCATGACCGGCATTAATTAAAGCACTTGCCTCATTACTAACTCTTGGGTCAGTAGGAAAAGGTGCGTCCAAAATCATACCTATTTTCATTTTCTATAGATTAAGGACTCCCCGATAATAGTTGGTGTATTCATCCTTATTAGGCCATCTTCCTGATTGATCTCTTTCAGCATAAACAGCGTAATATCTGTTATGAAAATTTCTTAAAATTGGCCTTAATCCTAGTTTAAAGGATGGATTAGTCCATTTATCCTTTTTAATGATTTTCCATCCTGCTTTTTCCAACAACCAGTCAAATTGCCATTCCTCAAATTCATGGAAATGTCTATCCCTTTCATCCACCTTACTCTTGTAAGCTTTTGAAAACCATAAATTTAGAGGAACCGTTACAAATAGTTTTTTAGCATTCAATGAACTTAGTAATGGAAATGGGGAAACTAGATGTTCAAGAATTTCAAATCCAGTGACTAATTCAACATCACTAGGAATATCTATATTAAAATTAATATCCAAATCTTGACCATCAGAATTATATACTTTATAATTGTTTTCTTTCATGATTTTTGATAAAGGATTTTCAACACCTAAATCATAAATAACAGAGGGTGATGGGCAAACGGATTTCAACATCTTTAATGTCCTGTCATATCGTTTTATTGGTAAATTTTTATACATTCTTTTTATCAAAAATAAATTTTATAAATACAATAATTAAAACTAAATAAGAGAAAACAGAAATATAGACTCCTTTTTTGACTACCTGAGGATTAAATACAAACTTTAATATATGATTTCCTTTAGGAACTTCCATCCCTCTTAATAAATAATTTACTTTATAGTGATTAACTGGTTTGTCATCTATGTAAGCTTGCCAACCATTTTTATAGAAAGCCTCAGAAAAAACAGCAAATTGATTTGAATTTGTAGAAGTTTCGTAAATCAGTTCATTAGCTTTTCTGGAAATTAGATTAATAAAATCTTCATTATTAGTTTGGTAATTAAATTGATCTATATTTTTATCCTGGGTTAAACAGATAGATTTTAAATCTGTAGTTCCTAATGCGAGCAGTTCCTCATTAGAATCATAAACATAGTTAACTTGCTCAACAAACCAGGCATTTCCAAGGTTGTTTGGGTTCCTAGTTACACCAATTGGATTTTCTTCTGATACTTGAATGAGGTACTTGACATTTAACATACTCAAAATGTCCATATTATTTTTTGATATATAAAAATCAAATAAATTTTGTATTCGTTTAGGTTTTGCAGCGTGATAACCTGCAATTGATTTATGAAAATAAGAGGTTCTTGCGTTTGAAAAACCACCAAATGGGTTAAATACTCTAAAATCTGTATTGTCTCTTAATATAGCTTGATCTGAAACGTTTTTTTGAAACGGGGATTCAACTTGAGATTTATTGACAAATTGTTCAGCATTGACATAAGATTTATTAACATTCCATAAATCAAATAAAATAATAATAGATAGGGAAAAAATGGTCACATTTTTATTGATTATTTTTTTCAAAGACAAATAAAGAATAACAGAACAAACAATTACTATAATTAAAGACCTCAACAGATCTGATTCATAGAGAAATTGTCGCTCTTGTATAATCAAATTTAATATTTCTGGATACTGTGAGAAAATTTCGAAATTAGATTTAAAATCGAAAAGGGTTTCTCCAAAAAAATATAGAACTACAATAATCAATATTAAAAAAATTGAAGAATATTTTAAAGCATTGATTTTTTTAAGATTATCAGTTTTATTTGATAAATATTTTTTTAAACCAATTACAGAAAGTAGTGGAATACAAAATTCTATTATTACTTGAATTGAAGATACAGCCCTAAATTTATCATAAAGTGGAAAGTAATTTATCATAAAATCTGTTAAGGTGGAAAAATTTTTGCCCCAAGAAAGAAATAAAGATGTCAAAACAGCTATAATTATCCATTTTCTATTTAAATCATTGACAAGCAATATTGAAATTAAAAAAATAAAGAATATTGAAATACCTATGTAAGCTGGTGCAGCAACTATAGGTTGATTTCCCCAATACATTTTTGAATATTGATAAACCTGCTGACCTTGACTAGGATCCAAAGATCTTATAAAATCCATAAGGTCAGAGGATTCTCTTATCAACTCTGAGCTTCCACCCCCCATAAATCTTGGAAATAAAAGATTAAAACTTTCTAAAATCCCATAACTGTATTCGGTTATATATTCTTTATCTAGACCACTTAAAGATTCTTTTAATGATCCGTCAGGATTAATTGTAATATCGCTTTTACTTCTTGTACTAAACTCAGAGTATTCCTTTGTTGCAAGCAATGAAGGTGAATTCATTAGTAAGGCTAAAATACCAACAGAAAAAAAAGTCAAACCTGTTTTATAAATCCTTTTAAAATCTTTTAATTTTATAAATTCATAATAATAAATAGCCACCATAATAAATAACATAATTAGAGAATAATATGTCATTTGGTAGTGATTTGCATGAACTTGTAGGCCTAAAAAAAGTGTAGATATTAAAAAACCTTTTATTATGTTTTGGTTTAAAATTAACAGGAAACCTGAAACAATAAAAGGTAAATAACCAAGAGCTAGAGCCTTAGTATTGTGTCCTACTCCTAAAATTATTATTAAATATGTCGAAAAACCAAAAGCTAGGGCACCAAATAATGCATATCGATAATTGATATTTAATGAAACTATCAAGAAATAGAATGATAATAAATAAAGAAATAAATAATCTGCAGGTCTAGGTAAAAACCTTATTGATTGATCTATTATTGATAGAATATCATAAGGATATTTAGCACTTACTTGATAAGATGGCATTCCTAAAAAAGCATTATCTAACCAATATGGATCCTCATCATATTTTTCACGATGATCAACAATTTGCTTAGACATACCCATAAATTGAGATATATCAGATTGCTGAATTGATTTTCCAGATAGAACTGGATAAAAATAAGCAACTGAGATAATTGCTAAAAAAACTACAGATACAAGATGAGTTAGAGTATTTTTCATTAATCTATTTCTTCATAGTCTATATATTCACCTACTTTCTCTTTTTTTTCTTTTTTTTGGGGTGTTTGGAAATCTTTGTTAATATTTTGATCAAATTTATTTCTCATTTTTTTCTGCAATCTCTTCAAAAAATAAGCAATTATGTAAGGTGTTAGTTTTCTTATAAGAAAACTTAAAACAATAATTATTAATATAATTTCTAAAAAAGTTTCCATAAATATTAATTAAAAATACAATTAATGATTTTAATTAAATATCTAAAACATGATTTAATGATATTTTTTAAATTTACTGTAAATACTATGAAAGTATATATTACTTTTTTTTTAATCGTAGTTAATTGTTTTTCAATAAATTCTCAATATACGGAAACTATAAACTCGAATAGACCTGGGCTGTCTCATGGAGCTTTTTCAATAGGAAAGAACGTTCTACAATTCGAATTAGGATATAAAAATTCAAACTATGAAAATAGCTACTACAATAATTCTAAAATTTTAGAAAATAAAATTTCCTACACTATTAGATATGGTTTTTTAAATAATAAGTTAGAAGTTTTTTTAGATGGTTCTTACAATGAGAATAAAGTTACTGATAACATCAAAAACAATAATTACAAAAATTCTTTTTTAGGAAAGCAAACTCTGGGATTTAAATTTCTAGTATTTGATCCATTTAAAAATAAAAAATGGCACAGCGTAAACTTATTAAGTTGGAAAAAAAATAGAAATGTAAAACTTACTGATTTTATCCCAGCCCTCTCTGTCTACACTGGTTTAAACTATATTCCTAGCAAAGCTAATAGTTTTGATGATCCGTTTAATATTTTTAAAAAAGGTTCTGTATTTGAAATAAATGAAAAATCTGTAAATTCAAAAGTAGGTTTAATTACACAAAATCATTTTTTAGGAAAATGGGTTTTAGTTAACAATATATCCCTGGACAGACTTGGTACATCCTACTCTATTTTAAATTTAATTACTACACTGACACATAATTACAAAAATCCAAGATGGTCTTCTTTTTTAGAGTTTGAAACATTCAAAAACGATATTTACTCTGATAATTATTATAAATTTGGAACTGCTTATTTATTCAATAATGATCTTCAAATTGATTCAAGTTTTGGATTTAATTCTAAAAAGACACCCAGCAATTACTATGTTAGCCTAGGTATTTCCACAAGATTTGATTGGTACGAAGACGAACTCCCTGTTAACAGAAAGGAAAAGAAAGCATTAAAAAAAGAAAGAAAAAAGAATACTAAAAAAACAAAAAAAGATTATAAATTGATCAAAAAACAAGACAAAATTAATAAGCGATTTGATAGAAAAGAAAGTAGATTAATCAAAAAAAGTAATAGAAAAAACCAAAAATGATAGTCGTTAAAAAAGCAAAGACTTCAAAAGATTTCAAAGATTTTGTGAATTTCCCATTTGATCTTTACAAGAATTCTAAGTATTGGGTTCCTCCTATTTCCAAAGAAGAATTAAATACAATGGATAAATCAAAAAATCCTGTTTTTAAAAATGCAGAAGCTGAGTTTTTTCTTGCATATAAAAAGAATAAGATTGTAGGTAGAATAGCAGCTATTGTTAATTGGGTTGAAGTCAAAGAACAAAAGAAAAATAAATTAAGGTTTGGTTGGTATGATGTCATTGATGATTTAGAGGTTTCAAAAAAATTAATGAATGAAGTAATTAGCTTTGGAAAAGAAAGACAACTATCATTTATTGAGGGACCCGTTGGATTTTCTAATATGGATAAAGCAGGATTACTAACACATGGATTTGATGAATTGAATACTATGATAACTTGGTATCACAATCCTTATCAGATGGAGCATTTGAAAAAACTCCAAATGAAAAAACTTGCGGAATGGGTAGAATATAGAATACAAATTTTTGACGAAGACAAGGCTCCTCAAAAAGTTAAAAAATTTTCTGAATTGATCATGAAAAGATATAAGCTGAAACCCTTAAATTTTAAAAGTACCAAAGAGGTTATACCCTACATTGACGAAATGTTTGATCTTTTAAATAAAACTTATAATACACTTCAGACCTTTGTTCCCATTCAAAAATATCAAGTTGATCATTACAAAGAAAAATATGTTAGATACATACATCCAGATTTTATAAAAAGTGTAGTTGATCAGAATGGAAAATTAATTGCATTTGCAATTACAATGCCCTCATTTTCAAGAGCATTAAAAAAAGTTAATGGAAAATTATTTCCATTTGGCTTTTTAAATATTTTAAAAGCTCAAAGGTCTAACAACAAAGCTTCACTTTATCTGATTGGTGTTGATCCAAATTATCAAAATAAGGGTGTTACTGCAATTTTGTTCAATGACCTACAAACAATGTTTAACAAAAGAGGAATAACTGAAGTAGAAACAAATCCAGAGTTAATAGAAAATACTTCTATACAGGCATTTTGGAAAAATTATGAAACAGAATTACATAAAAAAAGATGCACTTTTACTAAAGAAATTTAATGATTAGCCAAGAAACAATTATAGCACTAGCAACACCAAACGGTCTTGGAGCAATCTCGGTTATTAGAATTTCTGGATCTAATGCTATTTCTATTATTGAAAAAGTTTTTAAACCTAAAGGAAATAAAAAATTATCAAATCAAAAGTCCCATACTGTCCACTTAGGCCATTTAATCAAAAATGAACACGAACTTGATGAAGTTCTAGTTACATTATTTAAAGGACCAAATTCCTACACAGGAGAAGATACTATAGAAATATCATGTCATGGATCTACCTTTATTCAGCAAGAAATTATTGATTTATTCATTGATAAAGGCATACGTGTTGCGAATCCAGGTGAATTTACTTTAAGGGCCTTTATTAATGGTAAAATGGACTTAAATCAAGCCGAAGCAGTTGCTGATTTAATAGCCTCTGAAAATGAAGGGTCTCACAAATTAGCAATGCAACAAATGAAAAGTGGTTTTAGTGAAGATCTCAAAAAATTAAGAGCTGAATTACTACATTTTTCTTCAATGATAGAACTTGAATTAGATTTTTCTCAAGAAGATGTTGAATTTGCAGAAAGAAACGAATTTAAAAAACTAACAAATAAAATTATTTTAGAGCTAGGAAATTTAATTGACTCATTTAAGTCAGGAAATGTTTTAAAAAATGGAATTTCAGTTGCAATAGCTGGAAAACCTAATGCAGGAAAGTCATCACTACTAAACAAATTATTGAATGAAGAAAAGGCTATTGTTTCAGACATTCCAGGAACTACCAGAGATAGTATAGAAGATTCTTTGACTATTGAAGGCATTAAATTTAGATTTACAGATACTGCAGGTTTAAGAAAAACAAAAGATATCATTGAATCAAAAGGAATTGAAAAAACAAAAGAAAAAATCAATAAGGCAAGAATTTTATTATATCTATTTGATAGTAATGACACTAATCTTGAAGAGATTAATAATGATTTAAACACGTTTAAAAGAGAAGACTTACATATAATTTTGGTTAGAAATAAAATTGATTTAGAAAACAACAATCCAAAATTAATTAGTGAATTGAAAAACTTTGATTTAATTCAAATCTCTATTAACGATTCAGATTCAATTTTAAAACTTAAAACAAAGCTTATCAGTGAAGTTAATATTCTCAATCCATACACAGATACAATTGTTAGCAACTCTAGGCATTATGAAGCTTTAATAAACGCTCTAGCAGCAATTAAAGATGTAAACAATGGAATAGAGTCAAATATTTCAGGAGATTTATTATCGGTTGACATAAGAAAGTCAATTCAACATTTGGCTGAAATAACTGGAGAAATCACAAATGACGATGTACTTGGTAATATATTCGCTAACTTCTGTATTGGTAAGTAGATAAACACCTGTATATCAGTATATTAACTAAATAAACCCCTATTTTTACAATATATTTTACAATTGTGTCATAATAGTGTGATAACAAATTTGGTTATGACACTTTAAGGAAGGCACTCGCACTGAACTCAATAGTATATAGCTTATTTACCTACTCTCTATCTATGCTTTTATTTCCAACTGACATTAAGTATATTAGAGATATGAATTTAAATAAGGAAGAAATATTATTCTTTATCTCATCAGTTATATTCTTAATATTATCAATATTCACTGAATATGTAAATGATTTAATAATTGTTATTTTAGTTATTATGTTAATTTGGATGAATATAATTATTAGAAAAAGAAATAAATCTTAAATTATGAAAAAACTAATTCTACTATTACTGTTTGTTCCACTTGTTTCTTTTGGACAGGAAACATATAAAAGCAAGTTAAAATTTAATCCTGAAATTAATTTAATAAAAGCTGAAGCGTCTTGTGGAATATGTATGCTGAATATGGAAGGTAAAGAATGTGAATTGGCTGTAAAAATTAAAGATTCAAAATATTATGTAGTTGGAACTGGAATAGATGATTACGGGGATGCTCATTCAGAAAAAGGGTTTTGTAATGCAATTAGAAAAGCAGATATTCAAGGGGAAGTAATAGACAATAAATTTCATATTACTTATTTTAAATTAAGGTAACTAAACAATAGGCATATCTTCTTCTTTTAATTCAGCAATTCATATATTTATTTTATGAAAAAAGTATTAGTAACTGGTGCTACAGGTTTTATTGGACTTCATTGTATTAATCAACTTTTAAATCAAGGATATGCTGTAAATGGATCATTAAGATCCCCTGAAAGAAAAAATGAAATCTTTGATGCTCTTAAAAATGTTAATACACCTACTGAAAACTTAAATCTTTTTACATTAAACCTTACTGAAGATGATGGATGGGACGAAGGAATGAGAGGTTGTGAATATCTTATGCATGTTGCTTCTCCCCTGTCAGTAAAAGCTTACGATGATGATTATTTTGTAAAACCTGCTGTAGCTGGAGTGAAAAGAGCATTTAAATTTGCAAAAAAACATGACATCAAAAAAGTGGTATTAACTTCATCTGTTGCTGCTATTTTTGAAAGTGATGAAGATAAAAAGTATTATGATGAGAATGATTGGTCAGATCCTGAGAGTCATAAAATAAATTCATATTCTAAAAGTAAAACTCTAGCTGAGAAAGCTGCTTGGGATTTTATTAAAGAAAATAAGGATTCTTTTAAATTAGCTGTTGTTAATCCTGCACTTGTTATTGGACCTTCTCTAACTGGAGATTTAGGGGAATCAAATAAAGCAATAGAGATGGTTGTAACAGGTAAAATGCCCGTAGCCATCCCTTTGCAATTTGGATTTGTAGATGTTAGAGATGTAGCAAGTGCACATATTCTTGCAATGCAAAATCCATTAAGTAATGGTGAAAGATTTGCGTTATCTGAAAGAGATTTATGGTATAAAGATATTGCCCAATTACTCAGAGATAATGGGTTTGAAAAAGCACCAACTATGAGCGTACCAATATGGTTAGCAAAATTTTTAGCTAACTTTAATAAAGAATTAAAGATTACTGCTCCTTATCTAGGAAAAACAAGAAGTGTAAGTAAATCATCCAAAGCTAAGGATATCCTTGGATGGAACCCAAGATCTGCAAAAGAATCTATATTAGATGTGGCAAGTCAAATTAAAAGTATGGGGTTAATTAAATAAGCTTAGCATAACGAAATGACATTCTCTACATAAACCTAGAAGGTGTTCAATGATATGAATAATTATGTATAATATTTAATGTACGCAACATTCATCTTCTTCATTACAAGTACAATATTTAAGATTGTATATATGAAAAATAGATAATAATGATGCGGAAATATATGTATAAATTTCTGGAAAATGAAAACCTTCCAAACCTTCATTTATAATCAAAAAACTTAATGATAACCAAGATATTGCTAAAAGTATTTTTACAAATAGTTTAGTTGAATTTTTTATTGAAAAATAAACAGCTATCATGGAAATAAACAAGAAAATATAATTAACAGATTGCCACAGAAATGGGATTTCGATACTTATATTCACTGTTTGGGTTTGAGACATGAAAAGAATAGGACTCAACATACAATGCAACATACACAATACACTAGAACATGCACCAACGAAATCAGAATTTTTAATTGATATTAACATATGATCCGCGAATTTAAAACTATTTTTTAAATTTATATACTTCAGTGACAGCTTTTATTATACTTTTTCAACCTCCAATAGTTGTATGGAAGAGGAGTAATAAAACCCATGAATAACATTATTGGAGTAGCCCACCATGTAATTGTAGCCCCACCTGTTAATATAACATCTGTAATATTCATTGAAATTTCCATACCTACCATTGAAATAAAACTCATTCCGAGGGCAGTTTTTAAAGCACTTTTTAAATCCATTTGTTTAATGAGTATGAGAGTTTCTAAAATAATTGATGTTATTAATCCATTTATAATCGCCAAAGTCATTATTTCAAGAGTGCTCCAATCGTGTTGAATTTGCTGAAAGTAAAGTATGGTTCCAAAATCTCCTATTGAACAACCTAATAAGCACCATAAAGTGTTAATTCTAGCTGTTTTCCAAGTATGTTTACATTTCCAACTTATCATGACGCTAATTTAAAAGAAACAAACTAAAATTTAGACTATTTCACTAAATTCATTTTTATTAAATTTACTTTAATCAAAATATTTTAAATGAAATATATATACATTCCTATATTATTGATGTTATTTTCGTGTCAAACACCTACAAAAATATCTGAACAAGAAGTTAGAGAAACGTTTAATGAATTCTTTGATATTGTTGATAATAACATCGAAAATTTTGGTTCAATTATCACTGATGATTTTTATATTTTTGAAAATAGCCGAAAATATACTGCTGATGAATTTATTGAATTTGTTGGAGGTTATGATATAATCGAAACTAGAAGAAGGGTTGAAGACGTTGTTATTAGTACAGATCATAACTCTGCTCATTTAACACTAACTCAGTTTGGGGAATTTTTTGTTAATACACCAGATGGTGAAGTCAAAATGGATTTTGAATGGCTAGAAAGTGTTTATTTTATTAAAGAAAATGATAAATTAAAAATTAAATTTTATTTTTCAGAGGTAATTAACAATTCAACTACTCCCCTATAAAAGATTTTTACTGTAACCATAAAAGACTAATAAAATGAATAAAAGGAGAAAAAAAATGATATGGTTTTGGGTTGACATTTTTGCAAAAATTCTATTATTCATTGCTGTCATCACTGCCATGAAATTAGTTTTCTTTAAGTAATTTTTTTAAATTAGATTACAACAACATTTAACAAATTAATTATGAAAAAACTTATATTATTTTCTGCAATTTTAATATTAATATCTTGTAATAATTCAGAAAAAAAACAAGCAGAACCAGTCCATGGCAGTGAAGCTGTTTTAATTGTAAACTATCAATTAGACAACATGTCTCTTGAAGAACATGCAGAACTAGGATCGGCAGTTGCTCCAAGTTTTGTTTCAGAAAATGTTCCTGGTTTATTAGGCAAATCATTTATTGGGGATGTGGAAAGAGGAGTTTTTGGAGGAGTATATTACTTTGAAAATTCTGAATCTGTTACTACTTATCTGGATTCGGAACTATGGAAAGGAGTAGTTGCCCACCCTAACTTAGTAGAATTTAAAACTGATGTTTTTAAAACTTTTAATGGAACTGAGCTTGCTAATGGAGTACACTCAAGTAGAAAAACTTCATCAGATCCAGCAGATACAGAAAACTTACATATTCTAGTTGTAAACTATACCTACACTGAGGCACCCACAAATGAGGAAATGAGCAGTCAAATTAAAGAATTTGCACCAGTTTTTAGTAATGAAAATTTTCCTGGAATGATTGGAAAAACCATGATTAATAACACCGAGGATAAAGTATATGGTGGAGTTTATTATTTTACAAGCAGAGATGCAATTGAAAATTATTTTCAGTCTGACCTTTGGAAAGGTTTTGAAGGAGATGAAAATACAGATGTTTATAAAAAGGATATTTATGGAGTTGCATCAATCTCTACAATTTCAAATGGAGTTCCTGTTTTAGACTAGTTTTTTAAGTTTATTGAAAAGTATTTATTCTTTGTTTTTCCCAAAGATGTTTACTGTTTTCTTCCAAATCTGGAATTTTTTGTAATTCTTTTTTCAATCTAGATTTAATGATATTCTGATTTTTTGTTAAAATTTGAATATCATTAATCTCTAGTGGATCATTTTTAATATTGAAAAATTTCCCGTTTTTATATAACTTGTATTCAGTTGTTTGAGAATAGACAGATCTTAATTTATGGACTCGAGTTCCCCAACGTGAATCATAGTATGAATTAAGTATTTCTCTTTTCTTATACTTTTTCCCTCTTAAAAGGTTTAAAAAACTAATACCCGAAGACTCTTTTTTTTCAACTTTCAAAATATCTTCAAAAGTAGAGTAAAAGTCTTCAAAACCTATTAAATGATCAGATACAAAACTTTTATTAATTTGAGAATCCCAATTAACAAACATTGGTACATGAGTACCATGTTTTGTTGTATTTCCTTTAGCTCCCCTAATTTCTTTACCATTATGTAGAGAAACTATTCTTGAATGAGACCCATTATCCCCAATAAAAATTAAAAGGGTGTTTTCTAGTATTGAATTTTTCTTTAACTCTTTAATAATATTTCCAATAATTTTATCCATGTAACTAATCATATCTGAATAATATATTTCATTATTCATTTTTCGTTTACTTTCATCTGACCAAATTTCTGAATCTGGTGTTGGACTAAAAGGATCATGAACTAATATCATTGGATAGTATATAAAGAAAGGATTGTTTTTATTTCTTTTAATAAAATCTATTGCATATTCTGAAACAATATCTGGACCATAATCGGAGATGTCTGTTTTTAAAACTTTTCCATTTTGCTCAATTTTGGGATTAGCAAACCGTTCTTTTTTTTCATCTCTAGGGTGAGATAATTGCCACAAACTATATTCGTCAAAACCAAAATCAATAGGTCTAGACATATTTTTATAATCTTTTAATTTATATGACAAGCCATTTAACTGCCATTTACCAACAACTGCAGTTTTGTATCCATTGTCTTTAAATAAATTTCCAAAAGTTCTCTTATCAGATCCTAAATAACCAAAGTATTCATAATTCTCATAATTTGGTCTTCCAGTCATTATTTTTAATCTTGAGGGGGTGCACAAAGGTTGAGAAAAAGCATTGGTAAATCTAATTCCTTTTGATGCCATTGAATCTAAAATTGGGGTTGAATATGAATTAGAACCATTAACCCCAATACATTCATAGCCAATATCATCTGCCATGATTAAAATTACATTAGGCTTTATATTATCTGGACTTTTTTTACATGAAAAAAGAAAAAATATTAAAAAAATATAAGTGAAAATAAATTTCATTTAATAAAAATTAATTGTAACTACTCACCCATTTATTAATCTTTTCCTCCAATAATTGCAATGGAATACATCCAGATTCTAATACTTTTTCATGGAATAGTTTGATATCAAATTTATCTCCAAGTTTTTGCTCAGCAATTGATCTTAACTCTCTTATTTTAAGTTGACCAATCTTGTAAGACAATGCTTGACCTGGATTTGCCATGTATCTTTCTATTTCGGAAGTTATTCCAGCTTCTGACTCAGCCTCATTATCTAATGAATATTGTATTGCTTTCTCTCTTGACCATCCCTTAGTGTGAAGCCCAGTATCAACAACCAATCTAATTGCTCTGTGCATCTCTGCACTTAACATACCAAAATATTGATAAGGATCATCGTAAAGCCCTAACTCTTCACCCAATGACTCAGAGTAAAGTGCCCATCCTTCTCCGTAAGAACTATACCATAAACTTTTTCTAAAGGAAGGCAATGAGGTGTTTTCTTGTTGTAAAGATATTTGATAATGATGACCTGGAATTGCTTCGTGTAAGAAAAGATCCTCATCTGAAAAGTAATTGTACTCTTTAATGTTAGGAATTGGAACATAAAAAATACCTGGTCGAGTTCCGTCAAGAGATCCTGGATTATATTCAGCACTAGCAGATGCTTCTCTAAACGATTCAGTTCTCCTAACTTCAAAAGGAGTTTTAGGTTGCAAACCAAAAAGCTTGTTTACTTGTGGAGTCATTTTTTCATGAATTTTATTAAAGTTATCTATAACCTCTTGTGGTTCGTTAAACGGAATTAATTCATCTAATTCTCTTACATGGTTAAAAAATGATTTCAAATCACCATTAAAACCAACTTTTGTTTTGATCTTTTCCATTTCAGAAGAAATTTTAGCAACTTCATTTAATCCAATATTGTGAATTTCATCTGCAGTTAACTCAGTTGTAGTATAAAGTTTAATTGAATAATTATAGTAATCTAACCCATCTTCAAATGCTGATATTCCACTAGAACTTCTTCCTGCAACCAAATATTGATCTGACATAAAATCAGAAAGTTTTTTGTAGGCTGGTATAATTTTATTCAACACCATTTCAGTATATTTTTCAGTTAGTACTGATTTATCTTTTTCCGAGAATTCCTTAGGAAATTGTCGCGCTGGACTAAAAAATAAGTTCTGATTTAAATCAGGATTTAAAATTGTTTTAAGTTGTGGTATTACTTTTTTTATTAAAGATTTTGGCAACACAATTTCATTTTTTATTCCTTGCCTCATTCTCTCTTCAGCAGTTTCAAGCCAAATTAGATAATCATCAATTCTTTTTAACCAGTTGTTATAATCTTTAACAGTTTTAAATGGTTGTGCACTTAAACCAGCAGCATATTGGCCAATTGTAAGTTGGAGAGTCCACATTTGGTTTATTGGTGTATACTGTTCATTAAAAGTTAGTCTTTTTAAACTCAAATTACATTCCCACAACAAAACCTTTTTACTTAAAAGATCGTTTTCATTTAATGTGTGATCAGGAAAATTATTTAATTGTGATTTATAAAAGGTGTAAAAATCTTTCTCTTTCTTTCTAAATTCATCACTTAAATCGTTAGGAAGAAAATCATTATATCTTAAATCTCCTTGACTAGTGGCTTGTAATGGATATAGTTTTAAACTTTCTTGATAATAGTTTTCAAATACCTGAGCTATTTCAGGAGATTTTTCGTTATTAAAATTACAACTGAAAAAAACTAAAATGGATACTAAAAGGGTAATTATTTTATTCATGGACAATAAGTTTTACATTATTTTTTTCAAATTAGATATTTCGCTTATAGAAAACAATTTTTAAAGTTTTTCTTTTTATAATTCTTTAATAACTATATTTAGATCAATGAAAATTATTAAATATTGGTATAGACATTTTGGTTTCTTCCCCTATGTTTTTGTTTGGATATTAAAAAACTGGATTGATGTTCCAACATGGATTTCACAACCACTTGGTTTAATAGCAATATCATGGATAATTTTTGTTATTTATACTGTTGGTTTTAGAGATCAAGGTTAAGATCTTAATA
>Ga0222718_10000592_pt1 | contig 37120 bp, 34 predicted proteins | sample C33_27DmetaG_FD_165045 | JGI IMG/M metagenome (GOLD analysis project Ga0222718, IMG submission 165045) | Estuarine water microbial communities from San Francisco Bay, California, United States - C33_27D | ecosystem: Environmental > Aquatic > Marine > Unclassified | place: USA: California...
TTAATTGGAAGAGTACATATCTCTGAAAATTCTTGAAAAAAATAAAAGTTGTGTAAAAATCTGAAATAATTTGTGATATGTACTCTCTGAAAAGGCTTAAAGTGAAAAATGTTATATATAATATAACAAATATAACTAGACTATAATCATCACAAAGGTGGGAGTTGAATGTCATTTTCAAGACAAATATTATATATTGAAATATAATCGTCGTAATTATCATTATAAATCATTTCTATAACAGTTTGTTTTATTTTTTCATCAATGTTTTGTTGCGAAATATAATCAACAAGACTTATATTTTCAGGCTTTATTTCATCTACATATAGAAAGTTCATATCATTCGCAAGTGCGACAATGTCATTATCATATTGAATATCTTTTGTGTCACTCATATTAAGATATAACATTATCTATCAAAAAACATAATCATTTTTTCTTATACAGGAAGCAATATTCCTGCATTTTTATAACTAAAATAATCATAAAGTTTATCATTCATCATCACGTATTTTTGACCATTTTTTGAAACAACTGAACCCTTGCCTTTTTTGAGAATCTGTAATTTCCTATGTTTTTGTATTTTAGAATCATCTGTAATATTTGGAGTATAAGTTAAGTCTTCTGGATCAACATTAATAGCCCAATTATAACACTTATATCCATTTTCTTTTGGTCTATTTTGTACAGAATTGATAATACAATCTAAAGATGCCGCCTTCAGCATATCTAGAAACTTATTTATAATATTTTCCTTTTTAGTCGCTATTTGTAGTATATGTTCATCTGTTGTAATCGCATTATCTAATGTTCGCAAAGTAAAATCATTAGCAAGTTGGTTTTTAGTAAATTTTACAATATAGGTAAATATTTGAACATTTCTTTCTTCTTTTGGAAGAGTTTCATGAGAACATGTACGTACAGCCCTTCCAATGACTTGGTTAATTCTCACTGAATTCCAGAAATACTCCATGATTAAAACCCTCCTGACATTTTTGAGCGAAATACCTTCAGACCCAGATTGAGTAATCATCATTATTTTCACAAGTTTTCCATACAATTGATCCCTATCTATAAGCTGCTTTTTAATGCTATCTGGAAGTAATTCAAAAGAACCGTTGAAGAGGTTCATTAAGATATTAGTTTTGGTTCGATCATTATCAAATATAACATATCTTTTGTGATCGTATTCTTTATCTAAAACAGATTCGTCTTCAAAAACATAACCATCATCTGTTTTCTTCAAATTGATTTGTGTATAACCTTGTTTGTTTAAGCATTTTGAAAAAATACCAAGACCCTCAACAGTTCTGAATTGAGAATACACTAAAACAGTACCTGGTGAAGTTTGGATATCATCCATCATTTTGGCATATTTTGGACTGTACATCTGTTTCAAATTTTCAATAGAAATATAATCACCTTCTTCAATTTCCCCAATTGCCTTGTCGAGATGTTTCTCATATTTCATTCTAGCTGTTTTGATTAAATCGGTTTTACCTTCACCATCTATATCTTCCATATTCATCTCGTTTTTCATCATATTTCTTATATCTTGTGGAAATTCTCTTTTGATATTTTCTGGAAAAGCAAAATTACATACCATTCTACTAAAGGCTCTGTAAACAGATGTCTTATCGTCAAGAACATTAGTTGCTTTCGTAAACTTTGATTTTTTATTCCTATCATCTATCGCACGTTCTCTATCACGAACATCAGTATATAAAGACAATTGATGAGGTGTCATGTCTAAATATTGAATAACATTTGGAAGAACGGTGGGAAATAATTCAGTCCCAGATGTTTTGTAATAACTCAATGCACCCAAAATTCTTCTTTGAAAAAGATCTTCGTTTTTTATAACAGGGTTATCATTATCTGTTGTATCAATGAAATACTTGTTGAATTCATCAGCACTCGATGGTAAAGCATGATATGTGTTTAATCCAAATTTCACACCTACATGAAATCCACGCATTTCATTAAATTTTGTTATAATTTCTTTCACGATGTCTTCATCGTCTTTTTTCCATATTTTCTTAATGATTTTATTCTTGTTCCTTACAAAACCATCAGGTAATAAGGTCATACTAATTTTTTTGTTTAAAGAGTTGTAAGATATTTCATCAATATATTGATACATATTATGTTGTTTGAGAAATGCAATAATTTCGTCAATAGTTTTTTCTTGAGATTTCTTTAAAAGTTTTATATCATATATATTCATTGGTCCTTTAATAAGATTTATTAATGTCGCAATTTCATATGGATTATTTATAATAGGTGTACCAGATAAAAGAACCAATTTAACATTCTTTGAATTCATCAATGAATTATAGATACTTCTTGCAAGTTTTGAACCATTCACAACTCTGCTGATAAAGTTATGAATTTCATCAATTACGATGAAAGAATTATCAAAACCTTTTTCTTTATATTCAGCAGTGTTTTTCTGTGTCAATCCATTATAACTAATGAACTGATATCTATTTTTTATGATATTTTGTATAATATTATCAATATCATTTTTTTCATTTGAAGACAAAGATCCGTATTTCACATTTTCTCTAACAATTAAAGAATCTTTAATATCGTTATTATACATTGGAATCCATATTAAATCATTCTTTACAAAATTACCAGAAATTGCATATTTATCAAGAACGGCTTTCTTGTTTTTTGTTTTCAATTGTGTCCATGATTTCTTCATGTTTAATCCCAATTTTGATATTTTTAATAACTCGTTTTCATAATTTTGAGCAAGCGAAGCTGGTGTAAATATGTAAACATCCTTTCTTTCAATATATCCTTCAGCTGCTGCTATAGATGCGGCAGATTTTCCAGATCCAAGTTCATGATACAAAAGAACACCACGATAAGGACTATCTATTTGCATATAATCTCTTATAATACGTTGCTGTGGAAACAATTTTAGTGATTTTGAAGAAACGTCACATTCGTCTTTCTTACAATCGCACGTCATCTTTTTGCTGGAACTGGAATATTTCGAAGGATGAAATGTATCATATACAAACCTATTGTAACCGATTCTGTTTGGTAATATCCAGTCATCGGGTTTTACCTCCAAATCCATGTTTTCTATTTGTATATAATATTAATGTTTGAAAATTATAATCAAAAATTCAAAAATATAAGTTGAATTAAATTAAAAATAAGAAATCTATACATTTTTCTTTTCAATAATAGTTTCATCATATGTATCTGTTGAGGAATCTTCGTCTAGAGAATCATCATTAACACTTTCTTCTGTATCGAAGTCTTGTATATTTTCTTCAACACTATATTCTTCATAATTTGAAAGATTGTCATCTTCAGCCTCTTTTTGTTTAATTTGCTCAACAAAATCATTATTTTTGTTGATAATCTGTTCAATAAATGTATTAAACCTTCTCCTTTTTCGCGAGTTATCTGCAAAAACTATATTTTCATCGATCAAATCGAAAACTCTATGTTGTATATTCAAAATGTCGTTACTAAAAAAATTATAAGGAAAAATTATGTTCAACATGATACAAAAGCTGCATAGAGAATTGTAATAAATACATTTTATTCCGTCAATGACGTACATATTTCAAATATCGAGAAATTTTAAATTATAATACGTGTACAACCTTTATATAATTTAATAATTCACAATATTAGATAAGATATATGAACGATAAAGATTATGAAAAAAAGCTGATATACATAAATTCTGAAAATTCCACGTTTTTATCACAATCTGACTATATCTCAGTATTTGATATATCAGAAACGATTAAAGATGTCATGTATATAAAAATGTTGAAGAGTGAAATAGTTTTGGAAGTAAATGGTATCAGTAATACTATTGTAAATGACGAGATAGTAAACGACGGCGATCCTATATTTGTAAACTTAAATGATTATAATAGAATTTTGACACGCATAGATGATAATACAGTCAAATATTTTGATATAATTAATATAAATTTGAGTGAAAAGTTTGGAAACAATGTTCCAAATTCAGCAAATATATCTTTTAAAAACACATCAGGTACTCATACATTTGGTCCATATAACAGTGACACACATATAATGTTGAGCGACAACAATATAACAAAATTCAATATATCATTATATGACAAAAACAATAAAATTGTCAAAAAGTCTGACATCAAATCTTTCAATATGGTATTATGTTTATATTATTTACGAAGAAAATGTTCACAATTTTAAAGTGTTCTTTAGAATCTAATGAAAGCAGCAAATATCAAAGATAATAGCATCAAAATCACAAACATAGCAGCGAACAAACTGATAATAATTAAATATATTAATTGTTGATAATAGTATATTTCTCTTATGATGTCTTCACTACATTCACAATTGTCTTTGATTAAATCAGATATGTAATAAACTGTTAAGATCATATTAACAATATTAAGAATAGCAAATGCAAAAACCAAATTCATATTAAGTTTTATATATTCCTGCGTGGTGTATGTGTAAATGTTTATAAAAATAGAAAGAGATGTCGTCATCATTAAATAATATTTAATAAAAGAACGTTTCCAATTCTCACTACATTTACATAAGGTCTTTTCCAGATTCAATATCCAAAATATTGTAAAAATATTGATACCAATTATGACAAAAAATGTTAAAAGACGTGTTAAAATTTGAAAATCAGTTTCATTCAATATATTGGTTTTTTGAATCATTTTTCAACTTTATTACTATATATTAGTAAGATAAAATACTTAAAGATATACTTATAATATAATTCACAAAAGGTCTTTTAAAACATGGTATCTAAAGAAGAAATCGCAGCTGGTTTTGATATTGGTACAACGACTAGTTGTGCTGCTATCTGGATCAATGATAGAGTAGAAATTATTCCAGATTCTCAAACAGGATCTAGGATTATACCTTCATATGTATCTTTTACAGACAATGAAAAGCTTGTTGGTGATGCAGCCAAGAGTCAATCAACAATGAACCCCAAAAATACAATTTATGATTCGAAACGCCTAATTGGTAGAAAGTTTGATGAGTCTGTTGTACAAGAAGATGCTAAACTTTGGTCCTTTGCTGTATCAGGAGACAAGAATAACAAACCGGTTATAAATGTAAAGTATAAAAACAAGGATGAACAATTCCATCCCGAGCAGATTTCAGCAATGGTAATTCAACGTCTCAAAGAGACAACTGAAGAATATCTAGGACATCCACTGAAGAAGGTTGTTATCACTGTTCCAGCATATTTTAACGATTCTCAACGTCAGGCTACAAAAGACGCTGGAACTATTGCAGGACTTGAAGTTCTTCGCATTATCAATGAACCAACTGCTGCTGCAATCGCTTATGGATTGGACAAATCTGATTCTAAGAAAGAATCAAATATTCTTGTATTTGATTGTGGTGGTAAAAATGTTCTGCTACCTATGGTGAGAGCCCATACATCTGTCTGTGTTTGTTGAACATAGAAAGATGGAAGTCGGTTAATTGCTGGAAACCCTTAAAGTCTTATCTACCACAGCGGAATGCGTGAGCATAAATGCGAAGGTTTGAAAAAGATAAGAATATATATTATCATAACATATAATTATGATAATCACTGTAATAGGCAATCAGCAGCCAATACACATGGTGACATGTGTCCGGTTCAACGACTAGATGAAGTAAGATCGATAAAAAGATCAGAAACATCCACGAATGCCGACATTTAGTAAATTTTTAACGAAGTAACGAATTGATATAAAAAATGAATGATATATAGTAACATGATACTATATCATGGATGAACGATTAAAAATATTGAACAACATTATACATATAACTGATAATGATAATAATCAAATTGATATTGAAAACATATCTCTAAATTTCTCTTGTAATAAATATTCATCTAAGAAAACCAGTATTTATCATATTATATTAAATGGTAAACATCTTTCAAAAAGAGATACATTTAAAATAAAATATAAATGCTGTACATGTGAAAATAATCATATTGTAGGTGTTACACAATTCTTACGAAAAGTAAATAAATGCTCTTTTCGATGTAATTTATGTTGTAACAATGATGAAACAAAGAAGCTAAATCACAGTCAATTTATGACTCGTAATTATGAAAATGTTAAAGAAATCGATAATACAAAGCGACATATTCAAACTAGAAAAAATCCAAGAGAATTATATGAAGATAGTGTCAAGGAGTTTGAAGACTATGATGATTCATTTAAAGCGAAATATTTTGAAAATCATTTGACAGAAGACGATTTCACAAGAATTTCAAAAAATGTTGTAAGTTTGCAAAATGGCACATACGATATGCGAAGTGGAAATTTAGAATTTTGGCCAATATTCAAAACAAATAATCAAATGTTGTTTTCAAGCGTATTTTATGATACAAAAAATGATGTTATAGTCAAACCTAATCAACCTATTATGATATGCGAAAACTGTGGTAATATTTGGAGAGCCAAAATGATAGAAAGATATAAGAATTATCACAAAATAATGTGTAATAATTGTACGTTTTGCAACAAAACCTTCAAACTACGAACAACAAAAAACAATATAAATAACGTTATTACATATCAATCAAATTTGGAATTAAAATTCATCAAGTGGTGCAATGATAATGATTTAATCTTGACAAATGGGCCGACTATTCAATATTCATTCAATGAGAAAATCTGTAAATATAGAGTAGATTTTCAAATTGAAGATCTTGAAATAATTATAGAAATCAAAGATAACCATATATGGCATAGAAATCAAGTAGAATCTGGTAAATGGCAACAAAAAGAGGATGCTGCTATTCAAGAAATCAAAAAAGGAAAATATAAAGAATTCATCATTATTACACCAAAAAATTGGTTATTCAATTTGAAAAGGTTACGACAAGTTAAAAATACTAAATAAGATATAGTCTAAACTCATATGAAAGTATGAGAAATATCACTTAAACGGTGATATGATAATAAAATCGTGAATGGGAACTCACGATGTTAGCATTCTGACGCTAGATGGTGGCATTTTTGAAGTCAAAGCAACCGGAGGAGATACTCATCTTGGAGGTTCTGACATAGATAATGTTGTTGTCGAGCATCTATGTGACGAAATTAAAAAGAAAATGAAAAAAAATGTAAAGGATAATGCACGCGCTATGAAGCGTCTGAATATAGCAGCCGAGAAGGCCAAAAAAACTCTTTCAGCTGCTTCTGTGACATCTATTGAAATCGAATCTCTTTTTGATGGACAGGATTATACGACTCAGTTGACAAGAGCTAAATTCGAACAACTCGCTGATCATATTTTCCAAAAAACTATTGACCCAATTAAACGTCTTCTACAAGATGCGAAAATGTCAAAGGCGGATATTGACGAAATTGTTCTTGTTGGTGGTACAACACGTATTCCGCGTGTACAAGAGCTTATTTCACAATACTTCAATGGAAAAGCTCCTAATAAATCATTGAATCCCGACGAAGCAGTTGCTTATGGTGCAGCAGTTCAAGCAGCGATTCTTACAGGACAAGGTAATTCAAAAACAAATGATCTTCTACTTCTTGACGTAGCCCCTCTTTCTCTCGGCATTGAGACGGCAGGTGGTGTAATGACAAACATCATTGATAGAAACACGACGATTCCTACAAAGAAATCTCAAGTATTTTCAACCTATGCGGACAATCAACCGGGTGTAGATATCAAGATTTATGAAGGAGAACGTAAATTCACAAATGATAATAATTTGCTTGGAAGTTTCCATCTTGATGGTATTCCACCTGCACCAAGAGGTGTACCTCAAATCGAAGTATCATTTGATATCGATGCAAATGGTATCATGAATATTACAGCGGTTGAAAAAGGTTCAGGTAAATCAAATAATATCTCTATTTCAAATGATAAAGGCAGATTGACACCTGAACAAATTGAAGAAATGATTAAAAACGCAGAAATGTTTAAAGATGAAGATGAGAAAAAGAAGAAAAATATTGAAGCAAAGAATTCTCTTGAAAATTATATTTACAATATTAAAAATTCGGTTATCAAAGAACCAGCAGATACAGCACAAAAAAGTCCTTCTTTCGATGAAGTCAAGACAGAAGTCGAACCTCTTGTCGATGAGTGGATGAAATGGCTTGATGAAAATGATAATAAATCAACTGAAGAGTATGCAGAAAAACAAAAAGAAATTGAAAGCATTATGCAACCTTTCATTAGTAAACTATATGGTTCAACAGAAGGTCCTCAAAACACAGAAGATCCTGAAAAAACAGATTCATCACCAACAGTCGATGAAGTAGATTAATTTCATACAACAATATATACACTTTTTTTTAATAAATCTTTTGTGATTAAAGATTTCATATAAACATTATATAAAATTTATATACAATGATGAAAGGCGGTTTGGTGAATCTTGGTTCAACATGTGCTGCGAACAGTCTTGTGCAAATGATTTGTAGAAATTCTCAATTAAGAAATATTATTATGACAAGTAATTGTCAAAAAGACTCGTTCACATGTGAATTAAAAGAAATGTTTGATCTTCTCTTTTTTCAAAAGAAATCATTGAGTCCAAAGAAATTTATAAATTCACTTTATACTGAGTTTTCAAATTTCTTTTATCGTGGCGAACAAATCGACATAGGCGAGCTTTGGATGTGTATTCATGACAAAGTTTGTAAAGAACAAGGTGAAAAGGTTTACATTGAAGAATGTAAATGTCCTGATTTTCATGACACTGAAAATGTCGCAAAATATGAAAAATATATCATTAATAAATATAATCAACACTTAAATTCGCAATGGTGTGATGTTTCTCAAGGTATTATTTTGAATGTAATCAAATGCGAAACGTGTAATAACATTACTTTCAATTTTGAACCATTCATATCAATTCCTCTGGACATCTGTGATAATACAGATATCAGCTCTATGTTAAGAGACTATCTCAAATCATCTACGTCAAAAGGTGATTGGAAATGTGATAAATGTAACGATTGTACACAATATACAAAAAAACTACAATTGTGGAAATTACCAAAAGTGTTAGTTTTTCATATAAAAAGGTTCAATAATCATATATCTAAAAATACAACTCCTATAAATATACCTGAATCGTTTCAAATAAAATCAAATCAAAATCTGGTAAAATATCAATTATCATCAATGGCTTTACATTATGGTAATTTGAATAAAGGTCATTATATTAGTATATGTAAAGATGAACAAAAATATATGTTATATGACGATATTAACGTTGTCAAAATAGATAAACAATGTTTAAAAAATAACAAAGAAGTATATATTTTAATGTATAATCAAGCCACAAACTAATCAATTGTTACACCTACATTGTTTGTATAAGTTCCATTAACTATTAAATCACCATATATACGAACTTTTCCGTTTTTAATTTCCATAACAGGAGCACCGTTGTTGTCTGAAAACATTACATTTCCAAAAACATTTAATGTGTAAGCACTGGGAACAACATGGTTTTTGAAATAAGAGTAACTGTCTTGTTTTGAATTATTATCTACTGCATAATGAGAATTTCCCCACGGTACTCCTATACTAACACGCGTTGTGTCAATAGAGTCATTCCCACCTCTATCATCTTCAAGTGAAGAACAACGGATATTCATATTTCCTTGTGTTCCAAAGGAAAGTATTTGGTCATTTCCAAAATTTTTGAATATACGAGGGGTATATCCTTTATCAATATATGTTTGATATTTGTCCGCATTTGGTTTTTTTGAAAGCTCGAAATTTTGATTTAATGTATTGAACGAATATGAACTTTGATCATTTTTCAATATGATAGATGAATTGTTTACACCATTTACAACAATAGAAGGATTAGCATCAACTGTAGAATCAGTGATTAAAATGCCTTCTTTTCTGTCAAAGAAATTATCATCATGAATATTTTGAAAGGAATCTGTTATAATTTTAGTAGATGCATTAAATATCAAAAGATTTTCATTAAAATTGAGATAGTCACTATTTAATGTTTCAAAACTTATGCTTGATGAGTTAAGCATTGTCGAAGATATGGTATTTGATAATAAAGATCCAGTAACATTGAGTGTTTGACAAGATAAATTTTTAATATTTTCAACATCTTTTAATTCAAATGATAAAAATGTGTTATCAGTTGATGATAAATTATTGACAAATAATGTATCTATATATGCATTTCCTTTATTATACAGTAAGAAATTGCCATTATCAATGGCAGGTTTCTCACCTAATGACAAAGTTCCATTTGCGGAAATAGATGATATAAATGTATCGTCATTTTTATATATTTCAAGAAAATCTGGCGCAGGTATAATAATACTATTTACAATATCATAATATACATTATAGGTAATAACAGGATAATCTCCAGTATCAGGATCAGCTATAGGATCTTGTTTTTGAATGTATAATCTTATATTTGCATTAAATGTACTTGAATTATCATCTCTTATTAATTCTTTTTGAAATATTTTGATCTCAAATAAAGACGCATCTCCTAATATTATATTTTGATGAATTTCTTTATAATAAACATCATCTTGATCGTATATATTTGAATCAATTATTTCATTCCCATATTTATCCTTCAATTTGTCAAAATAATATGTTTTTGTACATAAGATATAGTTGATTGTTAATATACCTGATTCTAAAGCAGAAAATGTATTCTCATTATTATTACGATAAGTAAATGTTTTGAACACATAATCATTGGATAATGGTATTGAAAGATTTATTTTAGTTGTAACTCCAACAGTAAAAGGTATTACATAATCTACATTAGTGTTATTATTATACAGAATATTGTTGTATTGTACAACATTATTTTCAAGGTCTATTTGTATTTTGTTATTAATAAAAGTGTTTTCATGTAAGAGCATAAATGAGGGATCACTAGCAGTAATTGTATCATCATAACCAAATTGTGTAGTTTCAGGTGTATTATAGTTACTTGTATTGTTTTCAACAGTGTATTCCATATCCATTTTCAAAACTGGATGATTACGAACATGTGTACCTGTATAATCATCTGTTCTTTTGATATGTAGTCTAGAATCTGGTGTGTTTATACCAAGACCTAAATTTCCATTACTAGTAAGGACAATCGAATCACCATAGTTCAAGCCATTAAAATCAATAACCTTTTCATCAATAGTTGAAAGACTTAATAAAGAACTAGGTACAGTAGTACCTATTCCAACATATCCTTTATTATTGATTGTGTATAATGGTTTTTGTACATTACGAATACTTATAATGTCAGTATTGGCACTGTCAGATCTTTTAATAGATATAGGTGTGATATCTTCAGAAACAAAAGTTTGATCAATAAGAAGTCCCTCTTCAAAAGTCAAATTTTGAATAGTACCAGATTCAAAAGAAGCACCTCGAATAGTAAGAATGTCATTTTCTAGAATTGGTGATATATTATTTACAAATAATGTGGCATCATGGATGTACATGTTGGAATTCACCATAATTTGGTTAATGTCAACTGTAACGACATCATTAATTTTAAATTCATTACTGCCAAATAAACTCACGTTAAAATTACTAAACGATGTTATACTTTCTTCTGTAATGAAGAGTTTTTCTTTCATATTAATATTCTCATACATTGTGACATCTTGATTAAAATCAATATGGTCATCTTTGAAAACCATAAAAGTAGAATTATTATTATTAATAACAAGCTCTTGATTGGATACACCAAAAGAATATTGATCTTCAAAATTTATATACGTTTTTTCAAGTCCACTTTTGATTGTAATAACGTTCGAATCTGTTGTCGAATCCAAATAAAGAGTATTTTTTTGTAAATCTCCATAGTTTGTAGAAGAATCTATGATATGTATAGACATGTCCTTATTGTATATATGATATATTTAATATAATATATCATTTCTTATATAAAAATACTGTTGTTAAAAACTTTTATTGTCGACAGACGGATTCGAACCGCCGAAGCATTCGCACACGATCTTAAGTCGTGCCCCTTTAACCAGACTCGGGAATGTCGACATTTGCCCAAACTAGGACAGTATTTTTAGTAAAAATTAACAAATATCAATTACTTGATATCTATATATAGAATCAAACCCTTATATAATTTTATACTATATAAAGGATATGAAGGTATAAAAGAGCACAACCGTATACAAAGTATATGTCAGGAAACATTTGTTTCGAAAAATCATATTGTTTACTTCATAAAAACAACAATGATATTCAACAATGTTTATCAAACATAGGATTGTCTGTTGAATACATACAGTCTTCTGTTATCAATTCATTTGAATCATATATTGAAATTTTCAAAAATGCACTGAATGCAAATTACAGTCATATCATTATTTTTAATGATAATATTCTACAAATCAATCAATTTGATGATAATTTGAATCACATTCTTCAAGAATTACCAAATAGTGATATCGATCTCATTATTCTCTCAAAAGATATTTTCCAGAATCCTACAACAGGTGCAATTATATACAAAAGCAGCTCTTTCGAAAAAATAATTGAAGATTGTCACGATTATATTGATATAATGAATTACGAATTATACCTATTCAAATATTCTAAACTCAATTTTCATATAACTGATCCTTGTTTTTTTTATACCGATACGGTTCTACAAAGACTTCTGGTAAATTGTGATATATATCATTTTATCTGGAAATATTACTTTCTATTTATTTTCTGTATCTTTTCTTTCTATGTCAAAAAATATATTAAAAATACAATAGTAAGAGATATAGGGAAAAGAAACAAAGGTATATTATGAATCATTTGGATACTCTAATCAAAAGTATTGATATTCAAGACACAACAATCAATATTGATTATGAAAATGGTGAAAAAGAATCATTAATGGTTTCACAAGAAACATATGAACAAATGTATCAATTATGGTTGAAAGAAACTCCAGTATTTATAACCGATAAGTATAAAACAGAAATAAGAAATATTACATTTGCAGCTATTCAAAAGAAAGAGATTTGTATAAATCAACTCAATAACTTTTTCAAGAAATCAAACGAAGAAGGTGTGAAAGCATTTTTGATGTATATGCGTCACAGAAAAGTCAAAATCCAAGAAGATAAGGATAAACTCCTCAAGAAAACTTGAACTCTCAATTAACCAATTTTGAAATATTATGGTACCTGTAATATAAAAAAATGACACACATTAAATAAAAATACAACATCTTTTATAATGACCTTGAAATTTGATCATTCAAAGAATATTATTCTTATTGATAGTAGCTACTATGTATTCTACAGATATTTCGCAACAATGAGATGGTTTATGTTTCAAAACAAAGTTTTTGATATACCTACAATAACAGAAAATGAAGAATATATATCATATTTTACAAAACATACACAGTCTGATATCACCAAAATATGCAGAAAATGGAAAACTGTTAAAGAAAACATTGTCTTTTGCGGAGACTGTCAAAGGTGTGACATCTGGCGTAATGACATCTACAAAGATTATAAAGGAAATAGAATCACTAATGAAAACTTTAACGGTGACATCTTCGTTGTGTTTGAAAAAATACTAAATAAAATGTCTATTCAAAAACAAATATTTGATAGACTCGAAGCAGACGATATTGTCTTTCTTCTACAAAAAGAACTTAAAAAGAATCCAATGAATAACATCGTAATAATTACAAATGATAATGATTATCTTCAAATGGTCGATAAAAACATTGAAATTTTCAACATGCAATTCAAAGATATTTCACAAAGAGGATTGTGTGATCCAAAGACTGATCTTTATCAAAAAATCCTCTTTGGAGATAAAAGTGATAACATTATTAAGATATCTCCAAATATGACAAAGCAAAAATCAATTGAGATTTCCAAAATGGATATTGAAGATATTCAAGATTGGGCAACAAAAGAAAATGTACTTGAAAATTTTCAACTTAACATGAAACTTATTTCATTTGATCATATACCTGCTGAAATTGTTAAAAGTTTTTATGAAAATAATGTAATCCCTATTGAATAGGTATTGTAAAAAAACATATTTTATTTTTTATGATAACTTCTTCTTTTTTTATAGTGTTTTCTATTATAATCCTGTTCCCTTTCTTGTTTTATCTCTTCTTCTAAAAATACGTTTTCTTTATCATAAATATTGATACAAACATCAGATATTGGACTATTGTCTGTTGTATCTGTCTTTTCTGATTCTTGAAGTTCAGGATTGTCATCATTCTTCTTATCAGAAGCTGTTTTTAAAATAGTAGAGTATTTTTCTTTTTCTTGTTGTTTATTGTCAATTTCAACGTGTTTAGGATTTTGTTTATAATCATAACACGATATATAAGAAGTTTCATTGCTCCATTTCGAAAAACATTCATTTGTGCTATTTGTGTCTGTGTTATTTTCATCCCATGCAGTGAATAATTTCCATTTTTTATTTTTCTTTATTGTATTCAATAACAAAAAAGGTAAATTGAAATTTTTGTAATTTTTTACTATAGATTTTCGTATATGTGACGGAATATGAAAATGTATATGTTCGCACAATATATTATATTCTGTGATAATATTCATAATACTTGTCTTTGTAGATTCTGTCTTTGTTTTCATGATTTCAATATTGATCTTGTTGTAAATTTTCAAGAATTTTACTGATTGTGAGCTGAAAAAGAATTCCTTTTCAGTTATTTTATATATATTTAAGATGGATAGAGACAAAGCGATTAATATATTTAACACTACACCTAGATGTCTTATAGAAGAGTTTGTATGCGAATCCTTTGTATCATAAGTATTCACAATGGATAAACCAGCTGAACAAAAAACTATTGGTATATTTATAGTATTTTTAATTTTTGAGTAATATGAAGATGTTTCGTCACAAACAATATACATAATGTAAGAGTAATCTTTAAAACTATTTACATATGATATATCATAATCCATTCATCTATAATATAAAATATAAAATTATAAAAAATGATATTTCACTTTTTTCAAATAAATATCATGGAATGTACCAAATGTCACAAATGTTTGTCTAAAGACAATTTCTCATTAAAAAATGTTGATAAAAAAATATATTACTTACATTGTGATAAGTGTCGTGAAAAAGCACAGGTTCATAAACTTGATAAAAAACGAAATGAAAAAGAAAAATATGATATGTTGAAAAAAACAAACTTAATTCATTGTCATTGTGGTGTAAAATATATTTCTTTTCGTACTTATCATACTTTAAGACATTTAAATTCTACGAAGCACTGTGAAATGATGACAAAGAAATAAAAAATGATTAAAGTTATTATTTTTTTACACAATACAATGCAAGATATTGAAAGTTGTGGACATAAAAAAAGATCAATATCAGCAAAAACATGGCATATAATTTTAGATGAAATAGAAAAACATAAAAATATTATAAACGACGAAAAAGATCTCCTCAAATTTAGGTTATATGTACAAAATACTTATAAAACAGTTATATCAAACAGTGAACTAATAAAAGCATATAATGAACTGAATTATGACATTCCAAAATTCAGGCATTTATTGGTTAAAAAAAAATCGAAGTCTCATTCTGGTGTTATTGTAGTTACAGTTCTTACATCAGCTCATCCAGAGTATATAGATGAAAATGGAAATGTAAAAACCACAAAGTTTTCATGTGCGTGGAATTGTCATTATTGTCCAAATGAGAAGGCAAGTGCTGAAAACAATTGGGTAGATCAGCCAAGAAGTTATCTATTTCAAGAACCAGCTGTTTTAAGAGCAAATGAGAATAACTTTGATGCTATTCTTCAGTTTAGATCTCGTGTATCAAATCTTATTGATATGGGTCATTATGTTGATAAAATTGAATTACTGATTCTAGGAGGGACATGGTGTAGTTATCATAATCATTATCAGGAAAGGTTTATAACAGAACTATATTATGCTGCAAATACATATTATGATATTGAACCAAGAAAAATATATTCACTTGAGGAAGAGATTACAGCAAACGAAAATGGAAAAATGCATATTATTGGTATAACTTTGGAGACACGTCCTGATACAATTACTATTGAAGAAATCAAAAAGTTTCGTAGATATAATGCAACACGTATACAACTAGGTATTCAACATACAGACAATTCAGTTTTGAAGAAGATCAATAGGGGACATAATATAGAATGTGCCTACAAAGCCATAAGAATGTTAAAAGAAAATGGATACAAAGTTGATATTCATTTGATGCCAAATCTTCCAGGTTCTTCTCCTGAAAAGGATATGGATATGTTAAGAAGGGCTCTTTATGATAATAGAATTCAAGCGGATCAATTGAAAATTTATCCATGTGCTGTAGTACCTTTTACAAAAATAAAAGAATGGTATGACGAAGGTTCATTTGTACCATATGATGATTTGACTTTGTATGAAATTATCAAAGATTTCAAAAAACAAGTTCAACCTTATAAAAGACTCAATAGAATTATTCGTGATATCCCAAGTTCTTACATATCAGCTGGATATAAATCTGTGAATATGCGACAGCTTTTACAGAATGATATGAAAAAAAATAATTGGAGTTGTAAATGTATCAGGTGTAGAGAAATTGGTGGGAGAAAAGTCAAAAATGTTAATGATATAAAACTCTTTATATTAAAGTATAGAGCATCAGAGGGAGACGAATATTATATTTCATATGAAACTGATTACGGGTATCTTATTGGATTCATAAGATTGAGAATTAATACTAGTCCAAAATATATACTAGAAACATTAAAAGATACAGCTCTCATAAGAGAACTACATGTATATTCTAATGTGTCAATAGTTGGAGATCACCAATATGAATCATTTCAACACATGGGATATGGAAAAAAACTAATAAAAGAAGCTGAAAAAATAGCAATGCAAAATGGAATATATAAAATTGCTATAATTAGTGGCACAGGAGTCAGGAACTATTATAAATCTCTTGGATATACACTTGACAACACATATATGGTAAAAAAACTACAAAGAAAAATATTTGGAATACAGCTTATAGATAACATGATCGATTATACATATAAAAAGTTATTATTCAAATAATGTCGTTTTCTTATAAACTTCTACATATTAACAACTTTTCCAAATAAGGTTATAATTGATACTATGTTTTCAATAGAGTTGACATTGTTTATGATTGATGAATCTCGTTGATTTTTATCAAGTTCTATATTCAATGAATTGTTACTTGCTGTTATTTCTATTGTTTCTATATTTGACACATCTAGAACTATATTGCTCATAACAATTTTTTTTGCTTTTACATTTGAATTGTTTATATATGTATAATTTGAAACAAGACTATTTGTTATTTTCACAATTGTTTCAAGATCTGCTTTAGTGTCATTATTAATTTTTAAAAGTTTTTTTGTTTTTCTTAGGCCTAATAAATAAGACCCGTATATTTTTCTATCATTTATATTATTTTTCAAATTGGTGATTTTGAGTCTTTTAGGATGTATGTTCATAAAACATTGTGAAATATTTATTATCAAAATCATAAAGTAAATACATTTAACGACCATGTTCATTTACATATAATATATATATCTTTATATGAATTCGATTTATTTTTGTTTTTGTCTTTTGTTTTGCATTATCGTTTCCTTTGTTTTACTTGTTGATGAACCATTCGAATTGTTTCTTTTATTTTTTGATTTTTCAATTTCTTTAAAAATAAATTGACTTATAGCATTTGCCAATTTCTTAACATTTTCTGTTTGTGATGTTGCTACTACTGTTTTCTTAACATTAGCAGATTGTGTTGCTGCAGTAGCTAACTTCTTGACAGTTGCATTTGTTATTGGTATATTGTTTGAGTCTTGAGGTTTTTTCTTTTTTTTCTTTACACCAGAATCGGGTGTAAACTTTATAACAGGAATTATTTTCCTAGTACTTCTTCTTGGAGTTTCTAAGACAACTTTAGGTTTAGTTTTTGGGAACTTCATTTTTTGAATTAAGTCAGTTATTTCATCAGTTTCATTAGATTTATTAGATTTATTTGATTTATTTGATTTATCAGATTTATCTTTTAATTTCATTTTTGCTATAGATTCCACCATTCTATCAAATTCATTAGATGACATTTCTTGATAAATTCATATAAAAATAATTTAAAAATATAAACACGTTAACTGCATATAAGACAAAAATAAAAAAATGATATAACACATACTATATTTGAAACATCTAAATATGAAACAAGATATTTGTTGGGATATACTTGATACTTATTTCACATCAAGAGGGTCTACAGAATCTGCGAACCCTCTTGTGAAACATCAAATTGACAGTTATAACAAATTTCTCGATAGCACACTATCTTGTATCATCAATGGGTTCAATCCTATAAAAATAACAAATACTTTAAAAAACGACAATGGGGGTCAGTCGCATAAAATATATATCAATATACAAAAACCGTCTATAACTAAACCAATTTATCATCTTCAAGATGGAACACAAACAGTCATGACACCTTACATAGCAAGAATGAATAAATTGACATATTCTAGCAATCTTTATGTAGATGTCAATGTCCAAATCGAAGTGACAAACGAGGATGGTATTATCGAAAACTTTAACAAAACTATTGATGGAGTTTTTATTGGAAAAATACCAATAATGGTTCGATCAAAAGCGTGTATTCTTGAACAGGTTCCCGGACTTGGAGAAGAAAACAATAATGAATGCAGATTCGATTACGGAGGCTATTTTATTATTAACGGAAGTGAAAAAGTTTTGATCAGCCAAGATCGTATAAATGAAAATAAAACTCTTGTATTTCAGCCAAGCAATAATACGGAAGGTCTTTATGCAGAGATTCGTTCATCGTGCGAATCGTTATATCTTCCTCCCAAAACAACAAATCTAAATATGAGTGGAAAATTAAATCATATTGGTAGAATTATACGAATGAGTTCATCATTCCTCAAATCTGATGTTCCTGTATTTGCCATGTTCAGAGTTCTTGGGATTAACAGTGACAAAGAAATTATACAACATATCGTTTATGATATTGAAAATATAGACAACAAAAAAATTATTAACGAACTTATGGCGTGCTGTGAAGATGCGTGCGATATTCATACCAAAGAAAATGCAGAAGAAGTTCTTATCAAGGTCATGGTTGGTAATAGCAAAATCTCAAACCCTGTAGAACTTCTTCATTCAAATATTACAAATGATTTCCTTCCTCATGTTGGTAAAAGTTATAAAAGAAAAGCATTATATTTGGGATACATGATTCGTAAAATTATAAGAATTTATCTTGGTTATGATACTTATGATAATCGCGATAGCTATAATCACAAACGCATAGATACACCGGGTATATTGATGAGCAATCTCTTTCGCCAATGTTATGGCAAAATGACAAAAGAGATTAAAGCTCTCATAGAACGAGAACTTAATCTTTGGAGAGCAAATCCTAATTCAATTGCTACAAGTGATATAATTAGCGATGCTAATATTCATCGTTATTTTAGACAATCGCTTCTAGAATCGTGGATTAAGTATTCTCTTTCTACAGGAAATTGGGGCATTAAGAGCATTGGTAGTTTTCAAAACATTCGTCAAGGCGTATCACAAGTTCTTAACAGAATGTCTTATGCTAGTACTCTTTCTCACCTTAGAAGGATTAACACAGCAATGGAAAAAAATGGAAAACTAGTTCAACCTCGTAAATTGGATAATTCACAGATCGGTATGATTTGTCCTGCTGAAACTCCAGAAGGTGCGTCGGTTGGTCTTGTTAAAAATATGGCATTAAGTACCAATATTTCAATTAGTATGAACACTGTACACATAAGAGATATTCTTGTTGAAAATAATGTTATTATTTATCAAGATGGTATTTCTAAAGAGAGTAATTATTTGAAACAAATGGGAAATCTTGACAATGTAATTGTTACAGTTAATGGAGACATCATAGGATATCATTGTGATCCAGTTTCTCTATATGGAATTTTAAAACATTACAAAAGAACAGCATATATATATCCAATGACTTCTGTTGTATGGTCTTTCAAACATCGTACTATTTCAATTTCAACAGAAGCTGGTAGAATGTTTCGCCCACTTATGATAGTTGATTTTGATAAAAATACAAATAAAAGAGAATTGAGAATTCACAAAATTCTAAGAGAAAAAAATATTTCATGGGAGGACTTTACAAAAGATAAAACTTTCGACAACTTCATAGCTTCTCATGATGAAGAAGGATTTATTGAATATCTTGATTGTGATGAAATAGATCATGCTATGATTGCTATGAATCCTGCTGAACTTGAAAAAGGCATGAAAGGAATTTCTTATCCGCCATGTTATACACATTGTGAAATTCATCCAAGTCTCATCAATGGTATTCTCGGTGTTAATGTTCCATTTAGCGATCATAATCAGTCTCCTAGAAACTGTTATCAATGTATCAATGAAAACGAAACAGTTCTTATGAGTAACGGAACTAAAAAGAAAATAAAAAATATTATTAATGGCGATGAGGTCGTTTGTTTCAATCTTAAAACAAAACAAAATATAAATACAAAAGTTATAAATCATTACAATCGTTTAACATCAAAGACTGTTTATAACATTACCACCATAAGTGGGAGAAGCATTGTTGCGACATATGATCACAAATTTATGACAAATGAAGGGTGGAAAACATGTGTAGATTTTAACAAAAATACTATGATAGGTATCCATTTTACATCAGATACATGGAAAGATGTTATTGATCAAGATATCAAAACAATCATTCTAGAAAATATCATGAATTCATCTTATTATAATGATATTGCTATTGTCCCATTATATTCTAATCATGAAAAAATTAACATTATTGCTCGTGTAACAGGATACTATTTTGTAAAACAATGTTTCTTTACAAATATATATGACAAAACATCATTTAACAACGATGTGACGTACTTAGGATTTACATATGGTGTTGACGATACGATGTTCATGGTATTTATGAAAGAATTATGCAAAGACATATCATGGATTCATAAATGTTCTAATCGAGCACAAAAAGAATTTATTTCAGGGTATTTATCTACTTTGAAATCACTTGATGATAAAATTGATAACAATGTAGTTAAAAATCTTATAGAAAAATTTGATATTGATATCACTGATCCTTGTCGACTTTTTGAACAAATCAAAATTAAATATAACAACGAAATGATGCGTAAAATTGTAATTGCAGCAGAATATAAAAAACATAAAAAATATTGTGAATCAGTCAATATAAATTACATTCGTAAAATCTATGGAGAAGCAGAATGGTATGCGAAGGTTTATACGGAAGGTGATATTATATTTGTGCCATTTAACATGATGAAAACTGTATCAAACTACAAAATTTCAGACATTACTGTAGAAGATGACAATCACAGTTTCATAGCAGGAAATGGTTTCGCAGTAAGTAATTGTGCTATGGGAAAACAGGCACTTGGTATTTATACAAGTAATTTCAATAAACGTATTGACACGATGGGTAACATTCTAAATTATGCACAAAAACCGCTTGTGTACACAAAACTTTCGAAATATACACATGTGAATAAATTACCATCAGGGACAAATGCAATTGTAGCTATTATGACCCATACTGGATTCAATCAAGAAGACAGTGTGATTATAAATCAATCTGCATTGGACAGGGGTCTTTTCACAAGTACTTATTACAAATCATTCAAGGATCAATGTACAAAAAATCATAGCACTGGAGAGGAAGAAATATTTGCTAATCCTATGAAAATGGGTGCAGATATTTCCAAACCTACTTCATATCAAAAAATTGATGAAAATGGATTTGTTCCCAAAAACTCTTTCATAGATAGCAATGATATTGTAATAGGCAAGGTCGTGCCCAAAAAAATAAATGGTAATATTATTTACCAAGATAATAGTGTATCACTCAAACCGGGGGAAGAGGGATATGTTGATATGAATTATATGGGTATAAATAATGATGGATATAAATTCTGTAATATGAGACTCAGAAAAAATAGAAAACCAGAAATTGGAGATAAATTAGCTTCAAGATCTGCACAAAAAGGTTGTGTTGGAATGATTTATAGACATCAAGATATGCCATTTACTAAAGAAGGAATTGTACCAGATATCATTATGAATCCGCATGCAATTCCATCAAGAATGACAATGGCGCAGTTAATGGAATGTATTATGGGAAAAGCATCTTGTCATATTGGAGCATGTGGTGATGCAACACCTTTCACAAAATGCTCTGTAGAATCTATTGCAAAAGTTCTAGAAACTTCGGGTATGGAAAGATATGGCAATGAAATTATGTATAACGGAAGGACGGGACAACAAATCAAGACAGAGATATTTATTGGACCCACATATTATCAGCGTTTGAAACATATGGTTGTAGACAAGATACATGCTCGGGGATCTAATGGTCCAATTGTTATGTTAACCAGACAACCATCAGAAGGGAGAGCCCGCAATGGAGGACTTCGTCTTGGAGAAATGGAAAGGGATTGTTTGATCAGTCATGGTATTAGCAAATTTCTTAAAGAAAAAATGTTGGACACATCTGATAATTATAGAGTGTTCATATGTAAAACATGTGGTATCACAGCATCTGCAAACCCATTAAAAAATGTCTACAAATGTAGTTATTGTAAAACATCTACTGATATTATTCAAATACGCATACCATATGCTTTCAAACTGTTATCTCAAGAATTACAGACCATGAATATAAAACTTGGTTTCAATTGCGAATAAAATTTATAAAGTACTTATAACTTCATCGTATTTTTCTTTATTTTCTTTTAGTTCTTTCCATTCTTGACGAATCTTACTATTTATTTCCTTCCCAGACATTGTATTACCTTCCATCTTTATCTCATTGTTCCTTTTTGTCATAAATTTTATGTAATATGTAACCTTCTTTTTATTTGGATTGTCTTTATTTATTGGATTGTCTTCGTTGTTATTTTTTGTTTCTATTTTATCTTTTTGTTCTTTATCATCGTCTGCTTGCTGCTCATCTTTTTGTATCTCATGTACCATTTTCTCTACATTGGTATTTAGACGAATCCAAACTTTTCTGTTATTTTTGTTTTTTACAATCCAATTCATTTTGTCACAACCTTTTAAAATTGTATCTAATTCAAATCCTTCCGCTGAAATACCATTTCCTAAAGGTGACAATTCTTTTCCAGAATATGTCATTGTCGCAACATTTGAACAAGATTTCCTTATCATATTGTCATACATAATGTTTTAAGTTTGACAAATATTCATTTTTTCTGTTTTTCTCACATAAATAATAAAAAATGACCAGTTTAATATGATACTTTTAACAATGTTTTGTCAAACAGTAGATGAAGTTTTTGATAATTTAATTAATAAATTTGGTATGGAAAATGATATTTTAGTAACTAAAGAACTTATTCTTTCAGCATATTTTAATGAGGATAAAAACAAATCAAAGCAAATTTACAACAAAATAAAACCTGTTGTATTTTCAATTGATTCAAATGGTGATATTGAAATAATAAAAAAAGTTACTTAAAATAAAATGAACCCTATTACAGATAAATTTAAAAACATGAATATAGTCCAAATACTGATTTTTATTTATTGGTGTTGTATTTTTTACATTGTTGGTTATCTCGTATATTTGTTCTTTATGGTTTTCATATTTAATATATATTTTTCGACAAATGAAATAGATGGTATTAACAAATATACTGATACTGCTTGGAAATTAACAAAAGACATTTGGGGATTACTTTTCAAAGTAGGAGGGTTGTATTTTATATTTACAACCTTGTTGTTTTTGTTATGCTGGTTAATTTATTTAATTTTTGATCCAATTTTTATTATTTCATGGCTTCCTGCAGTACTCATTCCAATTTATACTCCTTTAAAGGAAGAAGGTATTTATGATTTATTTAATACTCTTTTCGGTGACTCAGATAACAAACTTCAAGTAATTATGGCAACTTCTCCATTTTTTGATCAAGAAATCGAACCATTTAATCCACCAAGTATTTGGAGCGATGATACACGCGATGCAATAAATTCTTTTTACAATCAACATGTACCCAATATCATTATTACAAACGAACCACCACCTGAACAACCATCAAAAGAATCGAAAACCACCAAAATTGATTGGCATCAAATACATAGAAAACTAAAGGAATTATTAAAAAATTGGAACTTTTTAGAAGATATTTCAACTTTGAGTTCTGATATTGAAACTAAAATTGAAGAGAACATGGAATAATTTCTCATTGTAATGAAAAAAATATAGTAATATATTAAGAATGGTGTCAAATGTATTTGTATACAAAGTCATTGATGCATTAAGCACTAAATTTACTACAAGTGAAATATTATTAAATTTAATATTTTTAATAATTGTTATTATACTTGTTGCGATACTCTATTGGGATAATATCAATAATCAAGTTAATAAATTGTCTAGATGCAAAAGACAATTACAGATTTATAAAGATTCTGGAGACTTTGTTATTTCTGCGACAACAAAATCAAATGAAAAACTTTTTGATATCACATACGATACTGTTCAGTATAATACCAATGTTGAATGTAAATGTAAAACTGGCAATTTTGTAAACAATTTTAACAATATTCATGTTAAAGATATGAAAAATAACAAAAATGTTGTTGTTAATAAAACATGTAGTTGTGACAAATATTACAATACTGGAATGGTAAGTGAAAACATTGTCTATAGTGGCGAACCCGGAATAATAAGATATATGAAAACTGATAATAGTGATTTTTTCGACAATTTGGTATATTCTGCTTATGGTAGCTAAAAGACTTCATTCAATAGATTTTCAAGTTCTTTCAGTTTCTCATTATTTTTTTGTTTTGGATATTTTATCATAAATTCTACAAACATATTTCCAAATGATGATGTATTCAATATAGGCATCCCTTTATTTTGTATCATATAATGCTTTCCTGGATGAACAACACCAAACGTGTTTATGTTTATTATTATTTTTTCATTGTTAAAAAATGGTATTTCAATAATTTTTCCTATAATTGACTCGATAAACGAAATATTTACTTGGTAATACAAATCATTCCCCTTTCTCTTAAAATGACTATGTTCATTTACATGAATATTGAACAAAAGATTTCCTGATATTTCTTTAGAATTCTTTGATTGTTCTCCCAAATCTTTGAATGTTTTCACAAAACCTGTATTTGCACCTTTTGGTATATCAAGTTTGGTATTATTTTCATGCGTATATTTAGATTTACCTTTACACTGTTGACACGATGATTGTGCTGAACTAATATATCCCGAGTTACAACGATCGCATTCTCCTTGAAATATTTGTGTAAACATTCCTAGACTTTTTATTTGTTTTACAACACCTGTTCCTTTGCAATTTGAACATATTTTCAAACATTCGTGGCAATGTTTTGTTATTGTAATATTTAAATTCTTTTCTACACCATTATATGCTTCTTCTAGACTTATATTATATTGTCTATGAATGTCTTTACATTTTCTACGGTGTGTGTTATGTGGACGATTATCAAAGTCAAAAGGTGATCCTCCAAACATTGAATCTCTCTTATCTCTGAAAAAGTGTTCAAATATATCTCCCATATCTTCACGACCACTTGGTCCTCCTGAATTGTTTTCAACACCTGTACGATCGTACATCATCTTCTTTTTTTCGTCTGACAAAATATCATATGCATGTGATATTTCTTTAAATTTTGATTCAGCTTCGGGATTTCCCTTATTTTTATCTGGATGATATTTCATTGCATTTATTTTATATGCCTTTTTAACATCTTCAATTGTAGGATTATTGGATCTGTGTAATCCAAGTGTTTCATATAACTCAAAAGCCATTTAATATATCAAATTCGGGTTTATCTTATATAGGTTTTTTGACATAAAAAAATGCTTCAATACTTCACAGTTTTTTTTATGTGGTTTCTTAGTTTTCATCTTGGCACGAGATGTCGAATGGCAATGACAAGATACACGAGCTTACTATCGTTCGTCGGCAATTAACTGAACTTCGTTCTCGCGAGACTTTTGCTCTTCCAATAAACCTGTTACAAAACTGGTAATCAATTGCTTTAAGCCTTTTCAGAGAGTACATATCACATATATTTTCAGATTTTCTCACAACTTTTATTTTTTTATAGAATTTTCAGAGATATGTACTCTTCCAATAAACCTGTTACAAATTGAGAATCAATTGCTTTAAGCCTTTTCAGAGAGTACATATCACATATATTTTCAGATTTTTACACAACTTTTATTTTTTTATAGAATTTTCAGAGATATGTACTCTTCCAATCAAACTGTTACAAATTGAGAAACAATTGCTTTAAGCCTTTTCAGAGAGTACATATCACAAACTATTTCAGATTTTCTAACAACTTTTATTTTTTTATAGAATTTTCAGAGATATGTACTCTTCCAATTAACAACCTCATATTATAATAATAATTAAACCTCAATAATTTTATCTTATCAAAAATTGATTAGCTTTTTCATGTGCTTTTTGTATTGCCAAATCTTGTTGTTGTAGTTTTTCTAATCTTAATTGTTCTTGTTGCTTTTCTAAATCTGTTTTCTTTTCAAGTCTCCTTTTCTCTTTATCGCTCAAGGTTGATTTGGTTTTCTTTTCTCTATATCTTTGATACTCCTTCACAGAATTGTACTCTTTGAATGAAGTATTGGGATCTGCTAACCTTTCACCACTATGAGCTTTCATATAATCTGTGAATGACAATGATTTACTTTCTGTTTCTCCAGTGTAATCATCACTTTTATTTGATACAATATCTGTAAATTGTAGTTTTTTCGCCATTAATAACGGTGCAGGCTCTTGATATTTTGTTATTTGCTTTGATATAGGAATTTTCTTATTAAAAAGTTCGTTGAAAGTGCTATTGTCAACTCTCTTTTTGGCAAATAAATTTTCTATAGTTATTTCTTCTCGAACATCATTTGATTTTGTCATGATATCACCGTAACCATTTTCAATATTTTCATCATGATATTTGTATTGATCAAATGCTTTATTAAATCTTGTACTAAAAGGTTGCGAATCCGCAAAATCGTTTTCATGTTGCTTAACAGTTTTGCTATGAATATTTTCATAATACTCTTGAGAATGTTTTTTCAAATCTTGATGAGATTTGTTTGATTCTCTGTTTTTGTACTCTATTGCCAACTTTTCGAAACTGTTTGTAACAAAATTAAAAAGTTCTCGATTTCCATTTGTTTTATCTGGATGTGTTTGTAGAGCAGCCTTTTTATATGCATTTTTCAATTGATCCCATGTAAAGTCTTTTGGTATATCAAAAGCCTGATACAAGTCTATTTGAGATAAATCTATATTTTTTGCTGAAGTATTACCCATGTATGTATTTAAATATCTCTTTTATTTAAATCTAAAATGTCACTTTTCTAATTTATCAATAGTTTTTTTGTATTTGTTGAGAATATCTTACATATTGTTGGTCCGTATTAGTATAATATTGAGGCGGTTGATTATAATAGACATATTGTTGTTGGCTATTTTGTTGCATTGGTTTCATATACACTATTTTTTGAACCGGTTTTTGTTGAACATACTGTTGTGAGACCTGTTGAGGGACATGTTGTTGAACATACTGTTGCGAGACCTGTTGAGGGACATGTTGTTGAACATACTGTTGCGAGACCTGTTGAGGGACATGTTGTTGAACATACTGTTGCGAAACCTGTTGAGGGACATGTTGTTGAACATACTGTTGTGAGACCTGTTGAGGGACATGCTGTTGAACATATTGTTGCGAGACCTGATGTTGAACATTTTGTTTAACTTTTTCATTACTGTTCACAGTATTAAATGTTTGTGAATTGGTGGGTATTAAAGAACTGTTTTCACTTATATCATAATTTGTACTTAATGAAGGTATTTGTGTATAACCCCCTCGTTTTAATTCATTTCTAACAGAATTAATAAGAGAAAATGCATTGTATATTTTTTCAGGTTTTTTTGATAAAACTTTGAGAATTGTTGCAGATAAGGCACCTACTGATTTATTATCATTTAAAAGATTAAAAGCATCGGCGGATGTTTGATTATCTTCACATCCTGATATAAGCATCGTATTTGATTTGATTGAATTATTCTTATTATCAATTGTACATTGTTTATCTGAACCCCAATTAAATTTCAAATCCAATATCGTACCACTGTGGCATGAATCACATATGAATAAAATTTTAGTCTTTGGATTAAATGAACAAAATGTCTTATGTATAATGTCATCTATTATAATACCTTTTCTTTCATAATCTGATGGTACTAGACCTTCGTCCAATCCATCCGCTTCATCACCTGAAACATCCTTTTGTTGGCTACCATGACCACTAAAATGGATCCATACAAAATCAAGATCATTTTTATATGAATCGATAGCAACATCGTGTAATTTACTTATTATACCATCGTAAGAAGTCGATTTAATGTCTGTATCATCTGTGTAAAGTTCAATTGGTATATCAAGAAGAGCATGAATGTATTTAGCCATATTGAAAACATCATTTATACACCCTTTTAGTTTTCCATTTGCACAATGACTGTAGTTGAGACCGAATAATACTGCTTTCCCCTTTAAGGTCATATTCTATTTAGAACAAAATAAAAAAATTATGAAAATCGTTTGCAGCGAATAATTTTACTTTCGACTTTATCTTCAATATAATGATGTACCTTTTCTAATCTCATATTTTCCATCTGTGGTCTAAGATTGCATAAATATTCAAGACCATTCGGTGGGATTTCCTTATTACATTGATTTTTGATAATAGTATCGTCGTGTGCTAATATTTCTTGTTTTATATCTTTATATAAATCTTGAGATATGTCTTGCATTTTTTGAATAATATTTAGTTCATTTTTATTCCATTTTCGAGATATATCCCTTTTTTTTTGAAAAACCAATATGACAAATACCCCGTATAAAATACCTTTTCTTTGACTTTTCTTCTTCTTGTTATAATCTTGACGAAACAAATGAAACATGATTTTCAATTCATCATTGCCAAAAAGTCCTAATAATATACCCCAAAGAAACCAGACAATATCATTATCATTTGGTTGAATTTTATTTTCAATTATGAAATTTTTTCGTAATATGTAATCAACAGAGTCTCTCAACTTATTTGTTGTTTTATCAATAGTGTGGCTTTCTTCTATAGAGGTATTTTCAATATTTTTCATATTGTAAACATATCCTGTAACTATTTTCAAGACTAGATCATATGTATCACTGTCAATATTTGATAAAACGTGTTCAAAATTAGTTAATCCCAATTGTTCCAATTTGAAACCATTATCGAAAATGTCAATCACTTTTGTACGTAATTGTTTTATACCAATAGTACCTACTTTAATGCAAGGGTTTTTCAAATTTATGTCACATAGTATACATAGTTTACATATCAAAATATAGACTTCTTTTATAATCATATTTTCATTCTGTATAAAATGATACAAATCAAATATTACATCATTTAGTAAATATGCATCATTTACAGATAAAAAAGAACAGATGTATGAAACTATATTTATAAATGTTTCTTGAACCTCTTTATATGAAATTTCAGTATTTGTTAATATAATATGTGTTGTTTTTTTTAAACTTTCGTTTATTTTTGCATTACAAATAAAATCATATAATTCTTCATTCATTTGTATATTTCTTGTTTATATTTATCTATAAAATCTTTATATTTGGAAATAATCTTATAATTCTTCACAATAGTCACTTCAGATACATTGCATGCCAATGAAAATTGTTTCTTTGTGTATCCAATACCTTCTGTTACAGAATAATAATATAAGATACCCGCCGCAACAGATGTTGGCGAATTATCACTTAAAATTTCGTTTTTTTCCAGAAATTTGACAAACATTTTACATTTGTCTATATCATCCATTTTCATTGAAAGTTTACTACCAAACCTCGAAATGAAATCTTCTGGTCCTGATGAAGAGACATTTATCTTCAAAAGAGTTTGAAATCGAGAATTTCCTCTGTTTAGCACTATTGGACTTATGTTAAACATACTAGCAATTTCTTTGGAACTCCTTGGAACATTATTTAACATACATGAATGATAAATACAAGATGCTATCAATCCCTCTTTGTTATCACCTCTCGATATTTTCTTTTGAGATGCATTTTTATATAAAACTTTTGCATCATCTATAACCTTCTGTGGAATTCCATTATTCACAGTATTATGAGTTAATTTCTCGAACACTGTCCATAAAGTCCTTTCATCATATGGCATTGAGTTCCATAATTGATACATTCTTATTCTTTTGATATCAATATTGTCCCTTCGTGTACCACCTATCATTGAGCCAAGCGATGATTTCGGTAGTAATGTATTTACTGGTAAACCGCATCTAGATGGATCTCCGTCTCTATTGTCCTCACTACCATAATAACGCCATTCAGCAGTATTATCTATAACTCTTCCTAGTACAGCACAACATTTAGAACATATCTGCATTGTATCTTCTATTATAATATCGCGAGAACCACATTGACAAACACCTTCTATACATTGTATATTATCGCTATTCTTGAAATCGTCTAGAATATTCCAACAATTTTCTAAATCTATATCCATTTCTTGATCTTTTTCAAAAGTATTGTTGAATTATAATATTAACAATTATTTGTCATTTTTTCCATTATCTTTATATAAAAATTCTTTTTTTCCAAAATCAATACAGTTCATAAAAGGATTCTTTCAAGATACAATGTAACTAATCTCTCTTATGACCACTCCTGACAATATTCCTCTACAGAAAATTGCTAAATCATTGGGATTTGTTGCACAACAAACGAGTTCAGGAGATTCAAAACATTCGCTTTTAATGATAAAAAATATGGACAAAGTTGAAAATACGTCTGTCATCAAATCATCATCAAAAACTAACTCTGTGTCCTCGACAAAAACCAGATCAGTATATCCCAAGAAATCTTCTAAGGATATTTAAAAAAATAACTATTTAAATTTTCCAGAAAACATTATATTTTTTGTTTTTTAATTTATTTCTAAGTATATGTTTAACATGTAAAATTTAAGATTTTTTACCTGTTAAGCAAACTGTTTTCAAGGGTTTCAACTCTTTGTTGAAGAGCCTTTACCGTATCAAACAAAGCAAAGATATTCGGTGTTTGTCTGTTTCTATTATTTTCAACTTGTCTTTTACGAAGACGCTGTTCTTTTCTTTCTACATAACTCGATACATCACTTGGATCAATACAAACATTTTGAGATGCCTCTTCAAGTGTGATTTTATCATCTTCCATTTGTTTTAGTGCCGTGATAACAAGTCTCGTTTTAATACTTCCGGGAGTTCTATACAGAACTTTTGCAACTTCTTCATGTGTTTTCCCTTCCTTAATCATATCAAGCATTTGCGTATCCTCTCCATCGTCCCATTTAATTCCAGCACGAGCCGTTTCTTTGTTTTCACGATGGGTTTTGAGAATCTCTTGAAATTTGGATGGCATTTCCTATTGATGAATATTTTTCAATATCTACATATATTGTTATATCTTTATATCTTTTCCATAAATTCTTCCCACGATAATATTGCAACATTCAAATCCTGTGCTTTTTGTATTTTACTTGTAATATCTGTCTTGTCTTTGACAACCAAATAATCTGTATTTTTTGATATTGAGGTCGTTATTTTTCCACCAGACTTTTCAATTTCCTTTTCCCATTCTTTATTCCTGAATCCACTAAATACAATCGTCTTATTTTTGAAAAATGCATTTGTTTCTATTTCAGCATTCTCAACTGACAAAGTTTTACATGTAATATTTAATTCTTCATAAAACTTCATATAATCAGGTAATTTATCAATGAACTGTTGTGAAGATATTTCTGCCAAACCTTTGATTTTCAATAAATCTTCAAGTTTCAATGAAAGTGTTTTGGCCTTATCTTTTATAATGAAAGGAAATTCGTTTGTTATCAATTTTATTTTTCTCTCTCCAAATCCTTTTCCAAACACATTCGATGCAGCCATTAATTTATGACAATCTACATCTCGTATATTATGTAATTCATTATAAATACTTTCAGCACTCTTTTGTTTGAAACCGTCTATTTTTAGAAGCTCTTCTAATTTAATATTTATTATTTTTGATAATGTATCATAACCAGATTCGTACAGTTTTTTTATTACCCCTTCTTTAACACCTTTCACTGAAAGTGTATTCATAAAATATACAAACGATGATATATCTTGTTCCTTATTTTTCTCATCTCCAAATAAACTTATTTCATACTCCCCATTCCACTTATATGCAACTGTTGGCATTTTCGGTTCACCCGTTGATGATGGAGATAATACCTTTAACACATGTGGTATGACATCGCCACTTCGTATTATTATCAGACGAGACCCTGCCCCTATTTTATTTTCTTTGATATACTTTCCGTTAAATCCAGTCGCTTGTTTTATTTTTACTCCAGATAGTACCACTTGATTGAATTTTATCAAGGGTTTGAGATTTCTATGTTTGGACACATTCCATTCAACATCTGTTACTATCACTTCCGCTTGCTCATTTGTTAGTATTGTTTTAAATGCAAATGCATATTTTGGATTTCTTCCAGATATAATATTATGTACTCCATTGTCATGTACTACAATTCCATCAATTTCATATAAAGAGTCTTTCCGCCATTTTTGTAATAGGTCTGATAATAAATTGACATTCAATTCATCTCTTTGTATATTTTTATGTTTTACAGTTAGAATTTTCAATTCTGACAAAGTTTCAAGCGATGATTTAAGACTTTTCCTTGGATAAAGCATGTCATATGCTACAAAATCTATTTTATCGATTATATCTTTGTTAACAACCTTTGAATGTATTGTTCCTGCCACCACATTTCTTGCATTTGAACCAAATGTCTCATCCCAATTATGTCTCGACATTATCAATTCGCCTCTTATGGCTATTTTGGTTGTGAATTTCGAAGTATCTATTTTTAAATATTTCAGGATATGTGATACATTTTGTCCCTCAGTTCCATTTCCTCTTGTTAACATTTTTACTTCATTTCCATCATAGTATAATAGACAAGATATTCCGTCTAATTTTTCAGATATTACTATATCATTTGTATACTTCTGTTTCCATCGATTTATTTCTTTTTCATCTTCTTTGATTTTGTCCAATGATCCCATATAATATGGTAACAATTCCTTGTTAATTGTTATTTTAGCACCAACTTTTGATAAATATGGATTTCTCTTGTCTATATCTCTCAAATACTTTTTTATAATATCATACATATCATCGTCAAAAAGAGTTTGATTTGTATTGAAGAACTGCTCATCGGCTTTTTCCAAAATTGAAACAATCTCTTTATTTGATAATGACTTCAAGGTTTCTATTGGATCTTGTTTCAGTTTTTCATAGATGGATGTTTTCATTTATAAATATTTACTGTAAATATCAATCATTTTTTCTTTAATTAACTTTGTCGCAAACTTGGAAAAAACAGTGTTTTCTCAAAAGTCTAGGAGGCGACTAGGGGAGAGAGGGGGTAAATTTATCTTTTTTATGGTGTTAAAATGATATAAAAAGATAAATAAATTATCATCATAATATAAAAGAGTTGATAAATATGCCATTTTTTATCACTAAATGTGAATTTTGTAATTATCGAACTGACGTAAAATGTAATCTAATACGACATCAAAATGCTAAACATAAACATGAAATGTTAGAAAAACAACAACTTTCAGAAAAAGTACAAAATATTATCCCAAATGTACAAAATGTTATCCCAAATGTACAAAATGTTATCCCAAATGTACAAAATGTTATCCCAAATGTACAAAATGTTATCCCAAATGTACAAAATGTTATCCCAAATATTTTATCATGTTCAAAATGTAATAAGATTTACAAAACTGCTAGGCATTTGTATAACCATGAAACGAAATGTAATAAAGTTGATAGTCTTACTTGTCCCAAATGCATGATTTCTTTTACAAATAGACATAATAGAAATAGGCATATTAAAGCTGATAAATGCAAAGCAAGAAGCATCATACATGCTAGAACACCAAATATTCAAAATATTACAAACAACAACAATATAACAAACAACAATACAACAAATAATATTCAAAACAATATTATTATCAATAACCTTGGATCTGAAAGAATTGATCACATTTCACACGAAGAAATTAAAAGATTTTTACTTTCAGGTGCTAACACTGTTCCTTTGTATATCAAAAAGAAACATTTCGACAAAGACTTCCCAGAAAACAATAACATCAAATATACTAATGATAATAAATGTCAAGTTTTGGAAGAGAATTCATGGAAAGAGAAAGACCTTGGACTTCTATCATCTAATCTTATGAAAGATAATACAGAAGTGTTACTAATGTATTGTGACAATAATGAAATAAAACTACTAAATGAAATTAAAGACACTGAAAAGTACGATCATATACGAAATAAACTGTTTATAATTTACAATAAGACAGATAATGAGAAGTACAACAGTGTTTTGACAAGAATAAAAGACTTGATCAAATTTTCATAAACAAAAAACGTTTAGGGTTCAATTTGCATACCTTTAACTGTTTAACTGCTCTAAGGTTTGAAAGTAAATGGAGGTAAAGGTTTAACAAAGAAGTCTCAACAGAAGATAAAAAATTATTTTTTATCACATAATTATAGCAAATGGTTTATTTTTATTGGTTGAAAATCTATGTTTTATCTCAAGTCTAGGAACGCTAAGGAGAAGAGAGGTTACAAAATTGCCAAAAATAATATTTATATCAAGCGATTTGTGATCACATTTCACATGAAGATATTAAAAAAGTTTTAATTTCAGGTTCTTATTTTTTTTGTATGTCAAGAAAAAGAAATGAATACTATGAATTCAAAATTCGATATAATAATGTATCATTATAATAGAATATAAATGAATGAAATTTTAGAAACTGAAGAAGGAGTTAAATTAAAAAAAACAATTCTCGATAATTTAGAATTGTTTAAAAATTTGACAAATTTAAAAGAAAAACAACTTGTTGTCCACGAACTTGTTGTCCACGAAAATGATGTTATTCCAAATACAAATAAATTCCAAGTATTTCCAGATTTACAAAGTTTGCAAACAAAATCAAAATTTATTATTTATAATATTGATGAAGAAGATAAAAAACAAATTCTAATTTTGGATGATGAAACTAATAATCTATCACTAACAATTAATCTGGATGAACATAATCTTGAAGCTTCTGTAACAGAAATATTTCAATTGTATCAAAATATTGAAGATGTTTATGAATTTTTTATTGGTCTTCGAGATCTTTTGAGAAAAGTTCAAAATAAAGGATTGTACAAGTATCATCAAAAAGGAATGCAAAAATTAGTAAAAGAAAATTTAGATTCTTTTATGAAATTAAAAGAAACACTTTTGAACCAATTTAAGGGAAATGAATCTATTATAGACTTTCAAAACGTTGTATATGATCCTTCAAATAAAAAACTTATAATTAAGAATGATTACAACAAAGAATACATAGGAGAAGACAGAACAATTGTACTTAATAAAAATGAAAATGAATACACTAAATATTTTGAAGATAATTTTTATTACTTTTTTATGTCAGATCAAAAATACAGTTTATTAAAATATATTATACCAGAATTTGTTGATATTCTTCAAAACCGGAATAATGAACCTGCACCAACTCAACCATTAGCAAAACATGATAAAACACCGGCAAAATCATTTTTTTCAAAAATTGGCAATCCATTCAGAAAAAATATTAATGATGTTGTAAATAAAATAAATGATCAGTTAATAAACATTCGATTATTAACACAAGATATTGCAACCTTATATATAGTATATGATGATGACCTTTTTTTTGATAAAGATAATGTTCAAAAAGTAAATAGAATATTTAAAAAGGATGAATTCGAAATTAATTTGTTTAAACCAATAATAACACAAATAGACTTGTTAAAAAAAGATGAATCTAAACACCAATTACTAAGAAATTTGTCAAATGATTATTTACCATCAATTATCAAAGAGATTCAAAGGATTCTCAAACCATCACATATTGTAGAAAATATAAATAATCTGTTAAAAGATATCCCACAAACGCATAAAGTTACTTATGATGAAAATGAAAATAAGATTAAAATCGAATTAAAAAAACCCATATTAAGCGGTGGAAAAAAATCAAATTCATATCAGTTAAATGGTGAAAAAGTTGAAATAATTCATAACAACAAGAAGCTTAAAAGAAGCATTTATGTAAAAACGGGTAGGAAAACAAGATATGTTAAAATTGATAATGATTATATACCATATAGCAAATGTAAAAAACCAAAAAAATAAAATTATTGTAAGTCGTTTACAAAAATGCAATTGATTCGAAAATGTTTATAAATTGATTACATTTATGATCAAGAATTTTTTTTGGATTTATTTGAAGGATAATCTCAAATACAATCAAGTATAATCATGTTTGTGAATAAATATTGTTCATTGTGGAATTCAACAAAAAAAACAGTGTTTTCTCTCAAGTCTAGGAACGCTTAGGGGGGAGAGAGGTCAGAAAAACGCAGAAAAATTATTTTTATGATGTGGTTTTTACATTTAAAGAATAAATATGTACATCATTTATAGTAATGACGCAAAACGACGCGATAAAATGGCACGAATGTGCGTTATGTAATTATAAGACAAAACGTAAATTTGATTTAAAAAGACATCAAAATGCTAAACATAAACATGAAATGTTAGAAAAACAACAACTTTCAGAAAACGTACAAAATGTTACCCCAAACGTACAAAAGGTCAACCCAAATGAACAAAAGGTCAACCCAAATGAACAAAAGGTCAACCCAAATGAACAAAAGGTCAACCCAAATAGTTTATATTGTAATAAATGCAATAAACTATACAAAACATTGAA